>JAABUO010000129.1_pt1 | contig 208500 bp, 199 predicted proteins | sample 5559291 | NCBI WGS metagenome assembly JAABUO01 (sample SAMN10711878, study PRJNA513372) | rock metagenome | isolation source: Antarctica rocks | place: Antarctica: Victoria Land, Finger Mt sud
AATAGAAGCTTTTGTACCAACCTTCTTCTGTATTCTTAATATTCAGTTATAGCTACCTCTAAAGATCAAGCACTATCAACCCTGACCTCCATTGGTTGTATCATCTAGGCACGGTCCTGACAGAGATCAAGCTGACTTGTTTCTTTAGATTGTCAAAGACTTGAACACAGATCTCATTTCAAACAAAAGACGTGTTCTTTCTAGTCAGCTGAGTGAACGATTTGACTAGCTTCGAGAAGTTCTTAATGAAACGACGATAGAAGTTAACAAATCTCACGAAGTTCTGAATTTCTTTTAGATTGATCGAAGTGATTCAGCTGACTATGACTGTCACTTTGCTGAGATTCATACGAAGATCTAGTTCTGATACGATGACTTCTAGAAAGACAGTCTCTTCTACATCGAATTCGCACTTTCGAATATCTATCTGCAGTTCAGCTTCGCGTAGTCGACTCAATACTAGTTTGACGTGATCTCTATGTTTCTTTCTCGTTTTGCTATAGATGAGAATGTCATCTAGATAGACTTGACAAAAGTCGTTCAGAAAGTCTCATAGAACATCATTCATATATTGCTGAAAGAAGATCGATTCATTAATCAGTTCGAATGATAGCATCTTGTATTTATATGCTTCTAAAGCAGTGATAAAAGTGATGTAATTCTCGCTATTGAAGTGCATTCGAAGTTTGTTGAACGCTGATATGATGTTCAATCTAGTCAGATGCTTGCAACTCACTATTTTATCAATGATCTCGTCTATCAGCGATAGAGAATATTTATTTCTTTTGAAAATAACATTTAGCTTTTGATAGTTCACACAGAATCGAAAATCTTCATTTGCTTTAAGAGCGAATAGAACGAGAAAGAAATAGAAGATCTGACTAGAAGTGATGAATTTCTTCGACAGATTCTCGTTTAAGTACTTCTTTACTTTCAGAAGTTTGACAGAGAACATTCGATAGACTCGACAGCGAGAAGACGTTAAATCACTGATGAGCTCGATTTTATGATCGTAGAAGCGATGAGAAAATAGTTTATTTGATTGAGCTCGATCAAAAACATCTAGAAACTCATGATATTTCAATGACAGCTTTGCTTTAATATCTTTCAAATTCTGAGTCGTTTCATCGATTGAAGAGACGTTTAGAGCGTTCAAATCGCACTGAGTATTGTACGTGATTTCTCTATTAATGTTCATCATGAATAGAGCAAAGACTTCGATCTTGTTCTTCTTTAAATGATTCAACAGTGTTTTGAACGAAGCTGCATCTATGCTTTGAATCGAGAATGACTCTTCTCGAACGAATCGTTTGAGCATCATAGAGATCTTAGTCTGAGTGATTGAAGAAAACGAAGTTGACTGCGATCAACTTGAGTGCTTTGAATTGAGAGCAATCGAAAAAATCGAAATAGAAGTATTCAATTGATTCGAAAAAACAATGACGTCGTTTTGCATATTCAATAATATTTCGTTTTTGTTCATTCAGAACTTACTCAATATGATTTCATGATGATCAATATCAGTTATCAGCATTAATACAGTCAATTTCTTATGACTTTCAATGATGAGATTGAGTAGAATTTTATGAGTGATGATCTTCTTAGATATCTTTTCATCATAATCTCTTATTAGCTTCTCTTTTGCCAGTGATATAGATTGAATTTTCAGTTTCTCGCATACTTTATCGACTAGATTAGAATGTATGATCGTGTAAACGACTGAATCACTGTCTATTAGAAGACGAAGACTGAAAGATCGATTCTGAGAGATGAGATGAGTGTCAATTAGAAACGACTTTTCAAAGTAATTTTCTTTCGATAGAATTTCGTCTAGTTTGCACAAAGATATAATCTCTATTTCTTCGATGACTTTTGAAGAAATGACTAGTTTTTTGAATCGAAATTCGAATCAAAATCGAAGCGATCATATTCATTGTTCACTGCATTGATTCTAGTAGATCGATTGAAGCACTCTTTAGAGCTATGATCTGATTTATGACATATGAAACAGCTTTCAACTAGAATGTCTGCTTCTTTGACGCTAGTTAAAATCGCGTCGCGCGACTTTAGCTGATCAGACTTCGAATGATCGACTGACTGAGTGATAACAGTCGCTCTATGAAAGATAGTCTTAGAAAGATCATTGACGCGTTTGATCTTGTTCTTGATCTCTCGAATGACTCGCTGATCATTATTCAAACGAATCAGATAGAAACGAATTTCTTTTAGAAAATCAGGTTGAACTAGTTGATTTATTCAAACAAATCGAAGACGAGAATGTATTTTATCTTTCAGATCAGCGATCAGTTGCTTCTCGTGATAGTCTAGATAGAAAGATAGACGTTGAAACTGAGTATAGAATTCACTGAATTTCTTGAATTCTTGAATCAAATTGTAGTATTTTCTATGAAAGTTGACTTTCTTATTCGAGTCATCGAACAACTGAGCTAGCTCTTTCAAAAGATCGTCGACAATCTTATAAAGATTGACACAGTCACGTTTGCATCTAGCTTGAGTGATCTCAGCTGCGTCATCGAATAATCTAGAATGTATATAGTTCAATTTGACTCGTTCATTAGAAAAGAGATCGACGTTGATCTCTAGTTTATTCTGAATTTTTCCGTATCAGTTCTCTCAAGTAGAATTCTTTTCATCAGTAAACAGCGAAGAATCAGGTATTTTTTGAGATCTAGAACGCTCAGAGTAGATGAAATCAGAAGAAGTGTTTTTTTAGCTTGAAGTCTAGTCTTCAACTCTTTGATTTCGTCTTCTTGTTGTTTATCTAACTCGTAGAGTCGATCTGTTTCTTCATCAAGAGCTAGACTTCGAGTCTTTCAGATTTCGTAGAACACAAGAAATATTATCATTTCAGCGAATGATTCATCATCTTCATGAATGAATGATGCAGCACTTGATGATTTCGTTCGTGATTTCGATGAATCAGCATCAGAGATTTGAGAGAAACGATTTCAAAATTCTTCGAAACGCTCTTCAGTAGATGAACGACTAGACATGATGAGATTTGTTTGAAAGAAAGTCGAACGAATGACGATGTTCGACGATTTGAAAAAGAAAGATGTATAGAGTGATGTTTAATCTTCAACAAAGAAGATGAGATTTGTTTGTTGATTGATTTGATTGATTCTCTAGCAAACAACGAAGATTCTTTATCGTTGAATCTATCGATCGATTTGATTCTTGAGCAATTCACGAAGATTCTTTATCGTGATTCTTGTAATTGAATGAACTTTGCATACTTAATGAGCGATAAGTAGTCTAGCAATTCAAACAGTCTCATCGTTGATTCTATTCAATCTTCTAGTGTTGTTCTATCTTTCGATTATCGTCGATCATCAGATAAACGAATTTCTTTAGACTCGTTCTGTCTAGACGAGTATGTTGAATGAGTAATGAGATCAGTATCGTGTGATTAACGAATTCTTAATATAATGTCAGAATCGTGTCTAGATGATACAATCAATGAAGATCAGAGTTGATAGTGCTTGATCTTTAGAGATAGCTATAACTGAATATTAAGAATACAGAAGAAGATTGATACAAAAGCTTCTATTTATGTAATGTTCAGAGACTGCGCTAGGCCTGAAAGAAATGTGTTTGTGACACGAGAAGAATGTGATGTAGATGAACAAGATGTTGATGAAAGAAAAGAGTGTTGAGAAAGAAAAAGAGTGTTGAGTCATATCTGAGTCATATCTGAGTCATATCTGAATCAAACCTGATGCGAATTGATTAGAACTTCAGCCTTGTTCAGTCTTGATACGCTCGTAACATCTTCTTTCGTTGCTGCGAAAGATCTGTCTTGTCTATCATAAAGCTTTGACTTGTTCTTGTACTTGTTTTGAGTACAATCTCTGAAGAAATGATCTAGCTTTTCACATGTGTAACATGCTTTGCTCTGCTGAACTGTTTTATCGCGAGCGTTCATCAATATCTTTCGAATTGCGTCTAACTTCATAGACTGAGAATCGTAGTAAGATTGCTTCTTCTTTTTCTTGCTTCGTGCAACTGAGGCATAAGCGATCTTGTTCTTCTTTTCAAGTCTTCGCTCGTACTGTCAATTATTCAGCACGATTATCTTGCTAATCATAATGTGCAAAGTCGCGAATTTATTCGTACGAGCTATCTCGTTCTTTATCACATTCTTCAATTCTCTATAGAACTGTGCTGTAAAAGTTGAGTCATTTCATTCGATTTCTGCTGCAATTGATTGAAACGCAGCGACGTACTTGAATGCTGATTCTGATTGCTTAATATCGTACAATTGTCGTTCGATGATTCATTTCACATTTATGTCTTCATACATTCTTTGTATTGCTTGCTCAAAGTTAAAGAAGTCTTCAAAGATTCTATTAATCTCTTCTTCTCGATCTTTCAACTTATTCTTCAAGTGATTTCTTATCAATAATTTGAATCATTTGAAGACATCTTCTTTGAAGTATGAGAATGCAAACAATATCTTGTCATGAAGTGAATCTAGTTTCTTGTGCACTCTGACATAGACGTTCACTTGTATAAGAAAAGCGTTGAGCTTGTCTCTATCTTCATAGTACAGATTCGATGTCGATATCTTAATCGATGTCTTATTATTCGAAGATGCAATGATGTCTGATGACGTGACTCGTTCTGAGAATGACATAACGACTGTGATAAGATGATGCTCTGATATCTTGTAGAAGAGTGATGCTCAAAGTGTAATGATTGTTTCTTTAACAACACAAAATATAAACAAAGATCAGTATAGTAACAAACTAATCATTAGACTGAAAGTCTGAGAATAGTTAAGACAATAGACTGTATTGATTATTACATGAGTTGAGCACGAAGCTTCTATCTAAGAGAACAATCATCGTTATATAGACATAGAAGAATCGTGTCAAGTCGTCTCTGCTCTGAATGATCTCTTTGATCATTCTTGAACAAGATGAGCAAGATGAGCATTATGCTCATCATGCTCACTGTGATCACTTCTGATTTGAGCGATCAGAGCGATCACTTTGAGACTCTGATTACTCAATGATTATCTAATCATTGTCTTATCTAATCACTCGCGAGAGAGTTCTAACATTAATCAGTTGTTTTATCTTAATAAGTTTTCAAGTTCTGAATGTTCATTCATTGATCAATGTTATATTGATCACTAATTAATAATAAATTGATAGAATGAGATTATATTTGAGGGAAAATTCTGATATGTCAATGATAAAAGCAACATATATGAAGATATCATAAGTAAGTTCATGATTAATCAATTATTGATAATGAATTGATCAATTATTATTTGTTGATTAATTATGAATTAATCATCAATAGAATAATAAAGTTGATGTGATATATTTTAGAAGATTAGATGCTGTTTTCTGTGATTTTAGATTACATTACCAGTAGCGCAGAAAAGCGAAATTATGCGCATGGTTACCTGACCATGCTCGGACACTTTGCATGGTCCACCGAGCTTTAGTGTTGGTCTGCCGAGCTATACTCTCGGCATTTGGTGTCGAGACAGTTCTTCGGGCCGAGTATTTACCCGACGCTAACAGGAATGGGCTAAGCTTCACCGAATTCGATGGATATATTTCGACGACGTCTGCTATTCTGGGTGCTGACACCCAACGGCGTTGAAGAGTTCATTTCTTCTAATTCTCTACTATCATTTGTTTACTCTGGTAATCTTCGAGGAATCTACGGTCACGAGCCGGCTCAAGTAATCGCCATGACGTTCCAGGCACCCACCGTCATCACTGTACGTGCAGCGCCACCTTTCGGGTATTTGCACTACTGATAGCATTCGGAACAGAACCTCGCTACTGTCACTTCTGAGATGTGGCCGTCTGTGAAATCCACACTGACCGCGCCTTGGAGAGGTCTACCGCAGACAGTTGCTCACTTTAAGCCTGCCCATCGTAAAGCCCTGCAGGAACGACATGCTTCTACGGTACCTTCAGCGATGGAGAATTTGGTAGGATATCACTTTCTAATCCAGTTGGGATACCATATTGACAGTTCAGCAGATATTCCCTGCCGCCGAACTACCAGAATGCCTTGCCTCTGTGCCCATGACATCTTTACGGTCTCTACCCCAAATTGGTAATCTATCAGGACAACAAGGATCCGTGGTTCTGTCTCTACGTACGTTATAGTTTTTGTATATATGGCCTTTACTGATCGTCATAGCATCTTCTAAGAAACTCTGGTCTGCGAATCCTTTCTCTCACGCCCAAGTGAAATCTCTCCAGTCCGCTCGGATGTACACTACACTCCCTCCCTTCCGATTTGCCCACAAGTACAGGATCACGACTCCGATAGCATCTAACATCACACAGCGGAGAAGTATTATGGGGAGTAGTTCGAATCAGAATCAGCTGGCACACCTAGAGCAGACAGCCAACAACCACCCAGGAAGTGCAACGGCACAGTATGCCTTTTATTCTGCCCTACTTCGTGCCAATATGCCAGCGATTGTTGTCGAACGATTTCAAACTGGGAGATATGCATCAAATACCGCTTGCGAGACGGCATTCCGTCAAGCACTGGAGAGGGTAGCACAAACAGAAGGGGTCACGGGATATGGAGGAAGCACGCAACTGCAAAGCCAAACCTCTGGGATGACCAATGCACAGCTCCAAGCCGTCGGCCAAGCTATCGCAGCTCAGTCACGAGGGGGAAATATCGCAATGGCTAGGGGCAAAGACGGCTCTACCGGGTCCGGTGTGAAGGAGAGCCCGCTGTACGTTGTTGTTGAAGAGTCTTTGGGTGGAACCATATTCAAATGGGTCAAATTCTTAGTCTACTTCGGGCTCGTGACTTATTTCTCCTTGGTCGTCGTCACCGTTTTGGTCGAAACTACAGGCATCTTAAAAAAGGTCGGCGGAACCCAAAACAACGAGGCCCAACCTCAACATCAAACTGTCCGCTTCTCTGATGTTCACGGCTGTGACGAAGCAAAGGAGGAACTCCAGGAGCTGGTCGAATTTCTCAAGAACCCCGAGAAATTCTCCACGCTCGGTGGAAAGCTACCTAAAGGTGTCCTTCTCGTCGGCCCTCCTGGTACTGGCAAAACTCTACTAGCTCGAGCCGTAGCCGGTGAGGCGGGCGTACCGTTCTTTTTCATGTCGGGAGCTGAATTTGATGAAATCTACGTTGGAGTTGGTGCAAAGCGTGTCCGTGACCTTTTCAGCAGCGCTCGTGCTAAGGCTCCCGCCATCATCTTTATCGACGAGCTGGATGCTATAGGAGGCAAGCGAAATGAAAGGGATCCGGCATATGTAAAGCAATCACTCAATCAACTCCTTACTGAATTGGATGGCTTTTCTCAAGAGACAGGTGTCATTATCCTTGCCGCCACCAATTTTCCTCAGCTCCTCGACAAGGCTCTAACCAGACCAGGACGCTTCGATCGTAATGTCACGGTTCCTCTTCCGGACGTCCGAGGCCGTGTAGAGATACTTAAGCATCACATGAAAAACGTTCAAATAGGGACTGACGTCGATGAATCGGTGATTGCTCGAGGTACCACTGGCTTCTCAGGTGCCGAGCTCGAGAATCTTGTAAATCAAGCTGCTGTTCGTGCAAGCCGGAATCAAGCTCAGAAAGTCGGCATGCTAGATTTCGAATGGGCCAAGGACAAGATTATGATGGGGGCTGAACGACGAAGCGCTGTCATCCAGGATAAAGACAAGCTGATGACTGCGTACCACGAAGGCGGGCATGCCTTAGTAGCCATGTTCACCAAAGGTCATACACCGGTCTACAAAGTCACCATCATGCCCCGTGGGCAAACCCTCGGTGTGACACACTTCATTTATGAGATGGATAAAGTCTCGATGTCGAAACAGGAGTACATCGCTCATATAGACTCATCCATGGGTGGCAAAGTTGCTGAAGAACTGGTCTACGGTAGTGAAATGGTCACCAGCGGCTGTGCAGCTGTACGTTATTATCCCATTCTCCATCAGCTCCCCTGGTCCCCTGGCAACACTAACAGATCCGCAGGACATTCAAAGTGCCACCAAATTTGCCTTCGATATGGTGACAAAATTGGGTATGTCTGACACCGTCGGCAACGTTCACCTACATTCCGATTACTCGAAGCTCTCCAGCCCAACCAAACAGCAAATTGAACGCGAAGTGCATCGCCTTGTTGAAGAAGGCTACCAGCGTGCCACAAAAATCCTTACCGACAAAAGAAAAGAACTAGATTTGTTGGCAAAGGCCTTGGTCGAGTATGAGGTGCTGAATCTGGACGAAATGCACCGGGTGCTGAAGGGGGAGAAACTGAAGAAGTTGACGGTGCTACCCAAAACCCCAATCAAGTTACCCGAGATAGTACTGCCGCCGGGCATCACCGGCGGAGGGTCGCCGACACCAGGCAGTCATTCAAGTGAGGCGGCGAATGATGGCGAGTCGAGCCCCGGTGGAAACGGGGGCGCCAAAATCTAAGCGCATGTTATTTCCTACATCTCATCAGCTTAATAGCGTACGCCGGAAGCGTCAGCGGCATTGCGGTGTCCGGGTAATCTCTAAACGGATTCAAAGGACCCGTTTCTGCAGCCTCCCTGTTGGAGTTCTGCTTATTGTGTAAATAATTGAGTAGAGCATTCTATCATTTCTGCACCAATTCAACCAAATCAGACATACATGAAGCGAAGAGGCCAAGCCCACAGCTTTGGTATTCTAGTTGTTTAATCCGTTGTTTTCCGTTTGCCTACAATATCAGCACTCTTGTTATCTCAACTATTGAAAGATTTCCGAGATAATCGGAAACGGCGAATTTGTTTTAAGTCTAAGGATCTAGTGAGGAGTGGACAGGGAAATAGGGGAATTAGGGGTCCGAGGGGGAGGGAGAGGGAAGGGGAGGGAGAGGGAAGGGGAGGAGAGGGAAGGGGAGGAGAGGGAAATGGAAGCGGAGGGTAAAGCTCTGTACATGTCGCCTACATTTTATGGACAAAAGAGGTTTCTTTTGTGAGAAGATGTTCGGTGATAGCGGTAACTCGAACGAATGTCTTTTGTTTGTTCCGCTTGCAAGAGAAAAAAGAGTATCTGGCAATGGTTCAGGTTGGCTGAAGATTGAAAGGGTTTGGAATTGGGGAAGAGACGAGGGGGATGATTGCAAGATGCGGTAGGAAGTGACATTGGGAATATCGGAAAGGTAACGGAGTGAGAACTTTGGTTCTCTCCTGTGGAGGATGTGATACTCGTGATAGGCTGGGAGGGTTTTGGAGATGCGAGGTTCGTACGAGAGCGCTATCTCATCCATTTTTTTTACTTTTACCAAATCGTCTTCCTGTACCTCAACTCTTCCCTTTTGAAAAATGTACCCCGTTGGTTTTGATTTTCAGGTCCCAAGTGTACCCTTCCATGTCGCCCAAAAAGTATTCTGCACGACCGGAGCCTCTTATTATAGTAAGACCCCCCCCTAAAACCGATATTCCAGATGACGATATCCCCTTTGGATCGGTATTCTCTCTGAGACCAGCAGGGATTGTTTTGTATGTATGCCAGCCTTTGATAGAACGATATCATCCTGCCAAGGCGGTCAGGTGGGGTTTTGGACATCGTTGTAGCCAGGTCTTACTGTACGTAGAAAGTCCTCTCAAGATGGAATAGTAGGGAAAGATGCTAGGGAAGTAGAAGGTTAGTACGTGGAACTTTGGCTAGAGAGTGTAGGTTGCTGAGGCGTTGTTTGATGAAGTCGGTTTATTTTTAGGAGTATTAGTTTTAGGGGAGGATGTGTGGGGGCTGAGGGGATGGTTTTAAGGAACTTGAGTAAGGGGGAGGGATGGTTTATAAGATAAGGGGGTAGTGAGGGGTATGAAATAGGGCGTTTAAGTTGAGAACCCTTAATAGGAGTCTCACGTAGTTGTGATTCTTCGCTTGTCGTAGCAGACAGCTTTACCTATTCTGATGCTAGCTTTTTGGTGCGTGTGTTTTGGAGAATCGTCTAGTGTAAAAGGGCTACTTCGGTCGGGAAGGCTTCTTTCTGAAGGCCCAAGATAAAGAAGGGTAGACATTGAGATGTAACTAGCAAGGTGGAAAAAGACAACCGGTTGTGAGAGAGTATAGGGGCGATAAGGAGATACAGGGCATCGCGATAGGCATTGTGGCGTTTGAGTCTGCGGGAGATTGACAAAGGTAGTTAGTCGCTCGAGAAGCTGTCGGAAGGGTTGCTTCGAAATGCTCCTCTGCGTCAATCAACGTGTGTCAATGGACTGGCTTGTGAGGCGGTAGTACTTGCAGTAATGGCCCGCAGAGCTTGGGGAGTGGAAAGATAAATACACAAACATCCGTCCTGTGATGAGAACATGAGACATTGAGTGCGAGGTCTTGTGCGGCTGTTAGTGATTGTGGCTGAACACGATACTCAGATGCCACTAATTGCGGGAGCGGTGTCCGGCATGGAGGCAATGCGAGAGTAGAACATACTGCGACTCTTAAGGAGGACCTCATCGATCTCCGAAAGGATGCTTATCCAAACCCATGGTACGAGTATCCGCATCTCAAGCAACTGACGGTTCTTGACTGTTAAGACAGGACGGCTAATCTACACCTTCCCACCAACCTTGCAAGCGTCTCGATTATCCGACCAGCTTGTATGGAATGTTTTCGACTGAAGATGAACACTTGCTCTGTTGATGTGAAGAGTCGGGGTCGAGTGAAGGGATAGATCTCCGCTTTGCACTCCAGCTGCGGCAGCACCTTCCCCTGGAGCACGAGGTATAACCCTTCTTCCACACTGCCGACAAGCTTATCAACAACCAACAGCTATTCCTTCTGTCCAAAACCCAGTGTGCACCGTACCGAGCACTCCATGCTTGACGAAGATGCAGATATCAAAACAGAAGCTGGGGTTGAGTGGGTCGAGGAGGTTAGCTTGTTGCGACTGGTGTTGATGGAGGATGGCTTGGCCATTGGAGTAACTGGGAACAAGAATGCACAGACAGCGAAAAGGTTCACCAGCCGTCTGGTAAATCTTTATAGAAGTGGCTGTAGATTCGTCATACGTATTCTAGACAGGTGGGACATCTAGGATGATTTGTTGGTGTTCCGTAGGTACATTGTTGCGAAAGACAATCTTTAACAGGAAGTGCTCGTCATCGCCGTATCAGTCAAGAAGAACGTATGGTCTAAGACTCGTTGAAACGAGGGATCGGTTTGTCGTTCTGGGCATTGGAACATCGTTCAAAACATCGAAATCCCCGGCAGAAATGGATGGGAAATCTCAATAGCACTCTTGCGGAATCTGCGTCATTGCTCAAAGCACGCAAATGCGGATGTCATTTAGCTGGTGTAGCTTTACAGTCTCCTAAAAAAACAAGATACTTAGCGTTAAGGGGTCTCGACGGAACGTAAAGGCGCAGGCAAAGTATTTTGGGGGTTCTTGAAAGCCCGGGCTTCTGAAAAAGAAACATCATAAGAAAGGGATAGTGGACACTTCGTAAAACATGGAACAGTGGGATATAACGTTTCGAACTACGGCAGGAGGACACACCACATTTCTCGTTGGATTTGGTTTCTCTGTAAAGGATGATGTCAGTCCAACATCTCCTACAACAGAAGGTCGGTCCCGTTCAGCCGAGAACTACTCACATTGCCACAACATTGGGAGGGCACCGCTGTTGTGTCTGCTGATAACGAGTACACCACGCCTTTACTATGTAACGCACATGCCCGCACTGGTAATTGATCTGGGTATAGTCACACATGCTGTGTTTGAGGATGAAGATTCTAGCATCCGAATACGAAAGCCTTATACTCGTAGAGGAATGATGAGCCAGGGCATTCCGAGTCTTTTCCACCCATTGGAGGGCATTAAGAGGGGCGCGATGCGCTTGTTGTAGGGAGACTGAACCCTTGGAGGAGAATCACGCGACGAGATAGCTTCCAACGACTAATCGTTATGGAGGCATTCCTGCAACCGGCAAGGCCTTTCGGTTCGATTTCAAGTCATTTAGGATAGAAGGCGAAGATCTTGAGCTGGCCGGATAGACTGTGATTGGCCTCGATTTACTTAGACAATGGAATTCGTCTGTCATTGATCCGCGGGAAAGTCCCTCAAAAAGCGGAGAAGCTCGAACCAGGGGCATCGGAGAGCCTGGGAGGCTTTCTCCATTAATCTCTTGAACTGAGGGCCATCTCTGCCATGCTCTTCACATGTCGGGCTGCCAGACGCGTGAAGGGTTTCATTGAGAGGGACTGACATTGAGATGACGCTCGCCTGTTGGCTGAGAAGGTAACGGTTGAGATGCTATCATGCTGACTGGGGCTGTAAAGCTTGTGCAAATCGTTGCTAGTCTTTTCCTCTGGCGTATTCTCGGCATACGTTGCCAATTTGAATCCGCCCACACTAACAGGGACTTGATTGGGCATGTAGTGATAGCGGGTCCCAACTCATGCGAGATACAGGCCCAAGTGACGGTCTGGGACCGGAAGAGCATCGGCTCCTCCGCTGTGGCTTTTGAACATAAGAGGTGAAGCCAGTTGCAGCCTGCAGGACAGTTTCACTCAACAGCAGCAGAGGCCCGTTCCTCCCGCCGGTCTATCTGTGTTCCGTAGCTCCGTGAAAAAGGGAAAATTTCGGTAAAGACATTGGCCACAGGTTCATGTTCTAGTTCTTCGCCTTTCAATCACGTGCTGTCAAAGACAGCTCTGGTCTCCTACTGAGCCTAATATGGCCCCCACAACTCTGCTGACCTGACGAGACGTCAGTCTGGCGGAGATATGTCTGAATGGTTAGGTGCTCACCAACGTATCGATGGCAGAAGGCTCAGCTCGGTCAGCTCAATGACGCTTTGCAACAAACCACGATGGGTTGCACCGTACCAGAACGCATAGAGGTCTGCTCGTATATCGGAAACATCCCAAAACAGGTACACTGTATTCAATAATTTACAAGCAAAGGCTAACTTCTACCCTAGTAGGTATCTGGATTTGATTGTTCGAATTATGTACTTTGAGAGTCATCTTCGGAGTCGAGCCATCCTCTCGACATTTTCACGGCTTTCTCCCACCTCTTATACATCTTCTCACTTGCCTCGTTCGAGATCTGCGGCGTAAAGACCTTACGATCCTCTTGGTTGATATCCTTCAGTTCATCAAACTCTTTCCAAACATCTACGGCGAAGCCTGCGGCAATGGCAGCACCGAGAGCCGTAGTCTCCCGCATCATTGGTCGATCGACTGGGATGTTGATAATATCTGCTTGGGTCTATTGGAGTTATTTCTTGCCCACGAGCGGCCACCTTGTGAACGAAGCGGGTTCACTTACCTGCATACATAAATCGGAATTGCTCATACCGCCGTCAACTGCTAATTGGGCAAGTCTGTGGCCACTATCCTTCTCCATGGCGTCAAGGATCGCTTTTGTTTGGAAGCAAGTAGCTTCCATGGTCGCTCGCGCTATATGCCCCTTCTCGGTATATTGTGTGATACCGAAAATCGTTCCTTTGGCATCGTTGATCCAATAAGGCGCAAACAGTCCACTGAACGCAGTAACAAACACACAACCTCCACTATCTTCCACGGTAGCTGCAAGATCATTTATCTTGTGGGAAGCTTCAAAGAATCCAAAATTTTGCATGAGAAATTTCACAGCACTTCCAGCAACTGCAATGCTACCCTCCAGGGCATACACCGGTTTGCGACTACCACCAAAGTGGTACCCTACCGTTGCCAGCAACCCATGACTCGACATGACTGGTTTCTCGCCGACGTTGTATAGCAGAAAGCAGCCAGTGCCATAGGTGTTCTTCGCCTGTCCGGGAGAGAATGCTAGTTGTCCTACAAGTGCAGCCGATTGATCTCCAAGACATCCTGTTATCTTTGTTCCCTTTAAAGGGCCCATCGCCATTGAGCCAAAGGCGGTAGGATCCGAACATGGCACAATCTTGGGTAGTGTAATATGCTTTCTTTCTAAACCGAAGAATTCCAATACGAAAGGGTCATAATCCAGCGTATGAAGATTTACAAACATGGTCCTCGAAGCGTTAGTCACGTCAGTGACATGCACGTTGTGTTCTTTCCCTCCGTTCAGTTTATAGAGCAGCCATGTGTCGATTGTTCCAAACACAAGCTGACTTTTCTCATAGGCCTTCTGCACCGCTTTCGATTCCCGCAGCAACCAGGTCAATTTCAATGACGACGGGTATGTCGATAGGGGTAAGCCACAGATATCTTGAAGTTGGTCGGCTCCCTTGCGTGCCTTCAGCTCTCGGACTATACCATGTGTTCTCGTATCCGGCCACGCTATGGCATTGTATAATGTTTCACCGCTCTCACTATCCCAGACCACTGTAGTCTCTCGTTGGGTGGTGACACCAACGGCCTTTATTTCGGAGACTGAGTGACCCAGGTCGATAAACGCCTTTGTGCCCTTCTCCACGCATGTTTCAACAGAAGCGAATATCTCCTGAGGGTCATGTTCTATCCACCTGCAGAGTGGTCAATGGTTGAAAGTATTTTCATGGACATTGCCGTGATGGCGTACCCACCCCGAATGCGGGTATATCTGCTTGAATTCTATTTGGTGAGAGGCTACTGGTGCTCCCAGACCATCGAATACCAGGAAACGTGTACTCGTTGTGCCTTGGTCTATTGCACCTATGAAAGAATTTTTAAGTTTCTCTTTGTCCGCTCGGGAGGAGCCTCGCAAATTCTTTGCAGCGTGCTCTACCTCGGAAGTTGTCATCGTGGCAAATGAGTTCCGGCGTTCAGTAGAAGTACGTGTCCGTGAACTATTACCCTGATATAGGCATCAATAGCAGTATATGAGTGTCGCTAGAAGCACGAGGTTCTAAGCTCTGGAGAACATCATATGTAGACACTACTGGAGAGAAGGAATGTGGCAGAGCCGATCATAGGGACGTCAACCATATATGTCTTGGGTGACGGCGGGGCGTCTGAGCTTGGAATTTCATCAGTCCCTCCTCATTGACGAGGGCGGGGTAAAGTGACGGTAGCTACAGTAACCGATGCAGCAGCGAAGTAGATAAAACAACCACACGGTAAAGTGAGGAGCTATAAAATATAAAATATAAAATAGACGTAGGCACAAGATTCTATGAGATATTCTGACTATGTGTGAGTATGAGTTGATCAATCTGGATTGGCATCATAATTGGCGACATGGAAACGCGCTCCCAGTGCACTTAAGGGGGAACAGCGGGCAAATGAGGAGCTTTTGGGTGACAACCCTCGTCATCACATATTGTACATGGTAACGAGGAAGAAGCAACAGCAGAACCTTCTCAAGCGTCAAACTATCGCTGTGCCCAGACACCATGTAGCCGATGCCTCCCTCGATGCTTGACGACACACCTGCCAACACCACGCTATGCGCCTGAATGCAAATAAAACCTCTCTGGGCCGACCCCATCAAGGGGACGAACAATGAGCCCAACTTCAACTATGAACGCCACCCTATGCAAAGTAGCTCTTCCATAACACGCCATCCAGATCTTCTGCTTGCTCTTGGGAGAATGCCTAGGATCCGTATGTCAGCATCGCAATGCATTGTGATGGTTTTCGATAATGACATAATCAACATACCTTCAAGTCCATGTGCCATGTGTCCTGCCTCGTCTTCTTGAACTCGCTCAGGATACTCTTCACACTTTTACCTACCATACCAGGATCAGAGTTGGCCTTGTTAGCTAGCGTTGTCAGAACGCCTGGGATCCACGCAGGCGGTGGGGAAATATACGGAAAGGCCTGCACGAGGGCACCGAGTCCCAGTACAGCTGCGTGGCGAGTAAGAACCAGCTTCGTGTGCTCAGGTGTGGGTGTGCTTGTTCCAGATACCGGTACGGAAGCACCATTTCTAGGCTTTTTCGGTAGTGGCGAATCGAGAAGCATCTTTGTAAACTTCTTGCTAAGATCTTGCACAACACTTGTACGCAACGCAATCGGCGAGCATCGAATTATACCAGAGAGGGTAGAGGCCCCGCCTAAACGTACCTCGAGCTGAGTATCTTCTAGCATGCTTGCGACACAATCAAATAGCTTCTGTTGCTGTTCACGGGAGATAAGGAAAAGACGTCGGAAGTACACCACTTGCATATTTATCAAGACTCGGAGGCGCTGGTGCCATAACGAGGAGGTTGTGCCAATACGGATGAGGGCAGCGATAAATTCTGCATCTTCACCTATTCGATGCGGAATGTTCGGAAGGTGTCTGAAGACGTGGTATGCTAGACCCTGGAGCTCTTGATCTTCCTTGATGTCCATCATATGCAGTAGCTGCTCCATGAATACATTCGGGAAGAATTGTAATAATTGTGTGCACTCGTACGAAGACAACGTCGAGTCAAGCCACAGTAGCACAGTCTTGCTGCCGGAAGTGTATGACGAGGGCACTTGTGAGCCTGGCTTGCGTTCTAGCCTCCACTTTTCCAGACGCTCAAAGATGTCAATGATGGTTTTAGAATAATCCTCCGACGGCTGGTATGGGCGTGTCCCAATTGAAGACGCCGCGTTCTGGTCCTCCACTAACGTATCAGTGTCTTTGTACGACTCATGGTACCGAGTACGGTAGATGGTAGCTAAAGTGTGCCCCATGGCTTCACGGACACCCTTGTAAGGATGATCCAGATGCTTGATGAAGTCTTCGATGATGGGTTTCTCTAATTGGAAGTGCCATCCTAAGTCACTTACGCACTGCTGCAGTAGTTGTATCTTTGAGCTTTCTTTGAATGCCGCATTCGAAGCCATGTCTAATTTAAAAGAGGCGAGCGAATCGACAAGGGGCCATGATCGCCGTGGATCCTTTCCTTGCAGAACTAGGTGTAAAAATGTCATCCAGTAGGCGGAATTTTCAGGCGTTAGCCCATCCGCGAAGACTCTCTGCACGATGGGGAAGGCATACCCCCATATCGTAGTTCGCCTCTCAACAGGTTTGTCGACAGTGGATGTCAGAAGAGCTCCTAGGATCTCCGCTGTTGCACGATGCTGATGCTTATCAGACCCGTCACCAAAGATCTTAGCGACCTCTTCTTCAATGTCTGAGAGGTTGGCGGTCGTGAACCCTTGATACATGAGCTCGAAAGCGTAGACCAGCAACAGTGCGCTAGACATGCGGAAGCGGTCTGCGGCAGCATCGCGCGGCTCTTGCTTGAGATAACCAAAGAAGGCCGAGAACCAGGCCCGGTCCAATAGTTTACCGATTTGTTCGAGTACTCTTCGCTCTGCATCGTCAAACTCTAGATCAGTCTTAGGATTTGACTTATAAGCGGGCATAGTCTTGTCCCATACAAGCCAACCAGGATAGTCATGATCGATGAAATATTCTACTTCCGCCTGCGCAAAACTTGCTAGAAAATCTTTGGTCCAGCCCGAATCCTCCCTGCGCGTCGTAACTTGAATCTTGGCCGGAAGGAACTGCCTGTCCAGAAGATAATTCTCATAATTATGCTGTGCACTCGCACGAGAGTCTATTAAGGAGAATAAGGCGACGAGAGCGCCAGAATAGAGGCCTCTTAAGCCAGGATGTGAGTCGATTGCACCTCGAGAAATGAGATCTACCATGTTTTCAGATGCTATACTGTCGAATCTGAAGCCAAGGGTGATCACAACTGCGGCAGTACGGCTCGCCTTTTTCCAGTGCGATTTCCTAGCCATGTCAATGAGTTCTTCCGACAAGGCAGCTTTCTTGGCTTCTGTTAGGGAGCGCTTTTGCACGACTTTCTCGTTCTTCTTGCTTATCGTCGATTGAACATCACCGGTCGGCGCTATAGCTCGGATTACATCCTTCTCCAGAATGACTGTTCGCTCAAGTGGCCTCCCGAAGTCCATGATTTGGAGAGTGGCCTGAGAACAGAGCCTTTGAATCGACGGCTTATCCGTTGTGCTCGCGGCGATATAGGCCTTTATAACAGACGGGGCATATCTCCAATCGCGGCCGATTGTCTTGGCCAGACTACCAAAAAGTAGCGAATATATGGCGCCTTTGATACGAGGGAAGTCACTCTTCTCCACACCGGTCTCAAGCGCAGCCAACAAGGGGGGTATCACCAAAGGCCGTGCTCCAATAATGGATTTGAGGGCAGCTTCTCCTGCGCTTTGCGCGTTTCGACGAACCTCGGTATAAAGCGAAACGCCCGATTCAGCGAGATCGAGAAGAAGCTGCTTCGAAAGGTCGGATTTCGGTCTCGGAGTCGAATTATGGCGGAGGCGCTGTAAATGATACACGTTTGCTCTGCGAAGAAGTAAGGGCCTCGGGTATTCTTTTCTAAGTCCACTCACTTTGTATGGATGGATATCCGCAGACAGAAGCCTCGTGACCCGGTCCAGCACGTGGGCAGATCTCTCGATTCCAACATCAATGAACCAAGACCTATAGGCAGTGTACAGAGGGCCGAAACATGCTACGTCGTCTTCCTGCTTTTCGACCAAGAACCGATGAACCTTATGCAACAACACCCCTGCTCTTTCCCGCAAATCATGGACTTCTTCATGAACAGGGTCGTTCTCCCTAAGCGAATACCCTACCGGATACTTGAATGTTGGCTTCACCTCATCCTCTTCAGAATCTTCCATTGAGATGTCTGCATCGTTGCTCTGCCCTTCTGGGGTGACTCCATTTGTACGAACGATGTCAACACCATCGCTCATGTCCGTGTCAGTGTCAGAATCCTGTTTATTAACAGCATATGAATCGAAAAGCAAAGATACACCCGAGAGCAGCAATCTAAGAAGCACAAGGTTCCGTGATACTTCGTCTGACCATTCTTTACCAATACCATCTCGTTTGATGTTTGAGTTTCCATCAGTGAGCGCGGCCAATTGGTGCAATGCGCTTTCGCCTTGAGCTTTGAACAATTCCACAGCAAAATCTATTTCCTCTTTACACGGGACGTGCCATTTGATGTTGATGCTTTGGGGATCTGGGATCATTCCCCAATCCTGGGGACCAAGACCCCTAACGAGCACGTCTGCTTCGTACAAAGAATAATCAATGGTATAAGTACCCGTAAGATTAAGAAGCAAATGGTGAATGTAGTTGGAAATGTGTACAGTTGGTATGCCCTTACACTTCTGCTGCATGTAAACTGCGATGTCAAACAGTTCCTGCTTGTGGTTCAATACGGCGTCACCAACATGAACCACACACATGCTTAGCATGCTGACATTCCAAACAAGCCCACGATCCCTAGGGAGTACATCGGTCCCAGTGTTGCGAGTTGATGCAGCACCATTTTCATCAATCTCTGTTCGAATGGACTGTATTAACATGGGTATCAGACGCTTCAGGGCCTTCACTGGATTGACTTTGCACAGGGCACTGCAAATAAAGGCCATGGCATCTCGGGCTTGATGAATGACATGGTTGCCAACAAAATCAGCAATCTTGTTGAGTGCTAGATCATACAACTCAGGAGACAAGGACGCTAGAAGAGGCGTGAAGGTGGCTGGTAAGGTATTCACAACGTTCTCTTCCGGTGAACCTGATCGTACTCTTGAGGCGTCAGGAAGATTTTCTAAAAGAGTAAAAACTCTACCTAGAAAAGAACTCAGGAATTCGGCAAATGATGCCGTTGAAGCACGAAGTATCATCTCCTCATCCTCATCGCTGAGTTGGTCTTGGTAGTCAAGCTCCACGTTAACGCCTGCTTGTTCCATCCTCTCGACTTCGGAGGTAATCCATTCAACTGCAAGCATACTGCCACTGATGTTGCCGTTCCCTCTGGTCAAGTCGTGGAAGGGTATATTGTAAGAGACTGATTGAACGTACGATAAAGTGTACAGAGTTTTCTCAAGGTCATTTGCGTCTATTCCAGGGAGAGCAAGACCTAACATAGTAGTGACGTGACACCTGAAGCCTTTTGTGCGTACCATGATCCTTGAGAGTATTTGGAGTGAGCGGAGGGATGATGTTGTACGGTGAACTTCCACAAGCCCCTGCATAGAGGGATAGATTCGCTGAAGTGCTCCGGGCAATATTAGGCTCGGTTCCAGGTATGCTAAGCTTTGAAGAGTCGACAAGGAGAAATTCATGGCAGTTCCACTCTTAGCATAAATACCCATAAATATAACCTCCCTTAAGCATAAAACAAAACGGCGCTTTAGTACATCATTAAGTTTGCGTTCTTCTGGTATATCCATCTCTCCACTCTTCTCACGATTCCACCTCATGACGAAGAAGTCTGCAAGGTAGTATACTAGTTGAGATAACGTCTTGGTCCAACCACCGGAATTTGATGGATGGAAAAAGGTTTCCACAGCTTGGACAAGACCCTCGAGACAAGCCATGGTTGAATCGGGTTTACCCAGGCAGGCTGGAGAAAGTGACATCACAATCCATCGGGCGATGTGATGCGCAATCGGGTGCTTCTTTGGATCTCGTTCTAGCATTATCGCAAGTCCTGCATTGATGTCTACTGTGGCGCTGTATGGTGAAGTTGCTTGCCCAACAGGGATCTCAAGAAGACGGAGCACAGCAGTGAATACAAGAGACGACTGGTCTTTGGTGTATATGCCGTATTCTGTGAAAGGAATGTGTTCTGCAGCCAGAGAGTCACGAGCTAGCCGTGAAAACAAATCAAGAAAGTATGTATCGAATACCCTTGAGCGGTTGATCAACGACCACAAGTGGAACAGCGTTGGAAGATACTGCTGCGGTACTAATTTATACTCTGTGGCTGGTGCAGGAGCCGTTGGTAGTAGGAGGTTTAATAGTCCAGCCACCACATATGCACCCTCTGTGAAGGATGTACTGAAGTAGGGTAGGATCTCCCTTAGCATTGCTGGTATGGCCATCGGGTCGAAATAGAGCTGTGCAAAGGTACAGAGTTTGGTGAGTGTGCGGAAATTTCGTTTGACGTTTGTTGTATGAACCATGCCTGACTCTGAGGGAAGTACAAAGATTTTCAATTCCCGGAAAAGCGGTTTCCAATCGAGGGTCAAATCTACGCCAGACCGGAGATAGTGTTTCCGTCTTCAGATGAATTAGCTATGGATTTAGCAAGAGAGGTATAGAGAACCATACTTTGTCAAGACCATAAACATGCTTGAGAACCTCTCAGCGGCTGTCACATCAATGCCCGGTGCAAGGGCAAGTTCATAGTAAAGCTTGACCATCTTGAGCCTTTGTTCCTTCGTTGGGTCAAATTTGAGACTCAACCAATTCCTCATCTCCCTGGTCCAGTGTACAGCCCCGGGCGAGAAGTCTCCAGCTTCAACAGCAACATAGAGGAATTTCAATATCTCGCCAAAGTTTCTCTGCCGCTCAGCCTCGTCTTCGACCTTATAGGGTAGATATCGAAAGTAGGGGTATGTTCTTGGCCTATTACGAGCAATTTGCGTGTTCCCACCATTGCACAGCTCTCCTCCCCCCCCTGGCGAGCTGACACGAGAGGAATCTAGTCCATCTTTGCTAGTAAGTGAAGAGATGAGCTCAGCTATCCTATCTCGAGCACCATCCATGGCTGATACAGAAGGTTAAATGACCGTAGGCGTCTATGTTATATTCTCGCATATGTTGGCAGTCGAGGTGAGGCAGATTCTGTCGAACGCAGAAGCAGTCAGTGAGCTGTCCTACAAGTGGCAAGGCAACATTCTCGTCAAGGAGCTGCATATGGAAGAAACGATGACATACACGCCACACGATTGCCGCAGACAGTACAAACCTGCTCCACACTCAGCAATTGACTAAGCTTCTGATGTTACAGGCCTTGTAACGAGCTTCTCAAAGGTGTAAATATGGTATGGTTGTCAACATTGACTCGGTGAGCTGCTATGTCGGCAATGCTTTGCTTAGTCACACCTTCTCTCGTAACTGCCACGGGTGTCGGTGTCCAAGTGGTGTCGAAGTGATACCTATGGGTTGCTGTGGTAAGTCCTTGGTCCAAAAACTAAGATGTATATTTGAAACAGTTATCTAACAAAATGTTCACACCACTAGATGTAAAATCTGTTGTGGCGGCAATATTATACTTCGTCAATACATCCAAGGCTCAGCCGGTCTCATGAAGGATATGCTGATCTTCTCGCCCTATAGTCAAAGTAATGAAGAACTCTAGAGAAGAGTCTAATATATTGTGTAGTACCTACTGTTATCATCCTTTCAGAAAATGTTGGGGTTTGAACTATCTATATACGCTTATTCATCGCTCCTTTTGCTCAGGCAACAGTGACATGCGCAAGCACATCCTGTGCTGCGTCTTCTGACAAATCCTTTATCTCTCTTCATCATGTGATTACAATTCCGGAGATGCTTTCGTTCTTCCTTCTGCCGAGAGACTCTTTCGCCTGCTGACTTAGGAGTCTGTAAGAACCATTTTTGAAACCATACCTACGATACTACCTAAGCATGTTCTCTCGCTTACGCCAAATCCTCTGCTAGCAGCTGCCTTTCCGATATCTGTTGAAATGAAATCCTATCTTCATCTAGCATGAGATAGCGGTCATCCAAGCCAGTAGCTATTCCAAGCAGTTGGAGGTGGTTTAGTAGTCGTCGAAAGCTAGGATTGCGGTGGCCATGGTTACCGCTTTTCGTGGTCTAGCACATCAATACCAGGGTGACTCAAACGTTTGTAACCGTGATAGGTATATAGGCCCCACCAGCCAACCCTCCCAAAGCCTATGCGGGCGGCAAGAAGCTTGCAAACAGACCTCCTTGCACGACTCCATAGATGATAATCCACCTCACTGTTGTTTTGGCAGGTCTCCACCGCCTACCAAATATCTGCGGATCACGAGCATCAATTATCATAGATGCTAGCCACCAATACCAGACGGGGTAGCCTGAAGAAAGCCGAGTGATAACCTGTACGTGGTAGTTCGTCAGTGCGAGAGTAGCGAGTACGGCCTGAGGTATTGAGATCCTGCGCAAGATGTCCCTATTGGTAGACGAGGTCGACTTGGGTTCTTTGGTTTTTCTTTTACCTGTTGCAGATCTTGTCGTCTCTTTTGAGGCACCACTGGCCGTCCTAGTCCAGCCGCAACCCCACCTAGCGGACTGCGCAAGTATGTACAGCATAGGTGCCGCGAGCAAGAAAAGCGGAATGTTGGAGACCGTCCAGTACTTTAGAAATCCGACATCCCTAATTCTCATTAGCTTAGACAGCATAAAAGAGTGTCTGTATTACCAGTAGTATCTTTGAACCCAAGTATATATACTTGGTACCCACTTTGAACACCACGGTCTCCTATCATCAGTGGTCTCTGTGCCAACGCAATATTTCCTGTAAGCTACGTATTGCCACGTGATTGGCCCAGAAGCCATGAGACTACCAGCGATAAAGGCAGCACAGAATCGTCGTAGGTTTGCACCAAGATGCTGTCGCAGTAGAAGAGCCACTGCACTGTCGAAAGCCTCGTAGCAAAAAATCAAGCCGCTCAAAAGACCGTTACTACGGAACATACAGGCTAGGGAGAACATGATCCCAGAGGCCGCAAGTAAGATGTTACCTATCCCATCTCTGCCGCTGGACCTTCTTTGGTGACTTCTCGTATAGAGGAAGAACCCAGCAAAGTTGAGGAAAGAGAAAGGGCTTTCGGCGCATGGTGCAGAGAGAAACAATCCAGCGGGAGATATAACATGAAGGAAGGCGGCTAGAAAGGCAAACTTAGGAGTTTTCCATTTGTATGTGTCTGGATTGATGCATAGAGAGAGCTGGTACAGCATATGAACAGATAAGAAATGGAATCCATGAGCCATGAGAACACCAGCCAAGGATTCTGCGTAGTGCGATTCCACAGAGACAATGCTTTTGATCCCTAAGAAACATTAGGTATCTTTGCCGATTTGCTATACAACAGTAGGGATACCTGTAGTAAAAAGCGCTAAAAGCTTGGTAAACCCCCATCCAAACGCCCATTCCTGCTCGAACTCATACCCGCGGCGGGCGATTTGGGTGAAGTATATCGCATCCCACCTGACCAAATTACTCAAATGAGATGCCTTCGGACTGTTGGATGTCAAATGACCGTATTCGCTGCTTTGGGAAAAGAGCAAACTGCTGGAAGTGTCATAACCAGGGCCTGGGGCTAGTAGGGCGATTGACAGAAGAAAGAGTTTCCAGAGTAAAAAAGACAATGTCAACGACGTTCGAGAGTACTTCAGTGATAGTTCCCAAAAGCCCATTGTGCGTTGCTCAAGCTTGGTGACCTCAGACCCCTTAACCAAACTCAGCACCCTCGGCTACCCTGGCACGCCTGGCTTGCAGTTGGGTTGCTGGGCAATCGATCCTGCGGGTAGGGCTTACTGTATAATTCAACACAGACCACCTACCTTACCTTCTTTACTACACAATCGGTGAAGAGAAAAACCTGTATATGCAAACTATGAAGAAGTCGCTCGACGAATTGCCTCCAGAGCTGTTATCGCAGATCGTATCTCATTTGGAAACCGCTCGAACGTTGCTGTACCTATCTCTGGCTTGCAAAAGACTTCGCGACTACATTGAGAGAGATGGCTTTCGAGTATTTGTACAAATTAGGTTTCCTTCCATCCAGACCCCCCCATACTGGAAGGATGCTGTCAATGCCCTGACTACGTTGTCACGAGCTTGGGATCGAAAAGCGTTCATAGCACGATGCGTAGCACCTGACATAGGTCCCAATGGGCGGTCAAAACATGGGAACAAAGCTCGCTCGTGTCACAGGCGAAAGGTACAGACTATGGGATACCAGCCGGTTATTGATAGTTACATTGACTGCTACGGGCCAGACTGGGGTTCGAGAAAGGAAGTTTTGGCGTGGGGCGGAGGTGCAGACCTAATGGTAAGGGTAAAGGGCATGGGTGGCAAAGCAGAGAGAGCGTATCAGGCCTCACATGTTAGGGGAAAGAAAAAAGAGCTGTTTGACCAGCACCATCACATGACCGAGTGGGTGATGTACAGGGAGGCCGGTTTCGTTGACGGGAGGGACGATATTACGTCTATCAATTTGCTGCGGCCATCGCAGAAACCCACAAACGAATCTGAATACATAGTGGTAGGGAGAGCAAGTGGCCATCTTGAGGTGGTGAAGGTTTCTGTAACTGGTTCGCCAAGCTATAAGGTCGCTGGGTTGGTAAGTGGAAAATCCTTACGATCTGCCAGTGTCAACTCTGCTGCAGACCCACTAGTCGCTGCATGTGTGGCAGACAGCACTATCTCCTTATATTCCATTAAGTTAGACCCAGGTTGCCTAGAACCAATCGGAGAGATTTCTGCAATCCCGCCAGGTCAGTCCGGACGAACTTGGTCAACGCAATTCCTACGCCATGACCGTCTGGCAGTGGGACTTGGGCCTTTCGAAGAATCTCTTCATGTTTATAGCCTCGGACAGAATGGGATCTCGACAGCATCCGTGCGGAAATTTGGGTTTCATAACCCATCTGCCGACAGTCGGCTTGATACAGTGGGTAATGAGGTTAGTTGCACCTCGACCGTCTACTCCATTGCGCCACTTGCACCGTCCTCTTTGGCCGGAGGTGCTGAAGGAGACCTATTTTTAACTGGGGGTTATGATGGTACTGTCCGGTATGTTTCGCTGAAGTGACAACGACCTGGCTTATCGGCGATGATTAGAGAAAACCATAATGGCCATTCCTCTGAGGTAAGCTGACAGATTCCATAGACTTCACGATCTTCGCTCGCCCTCCCCAAGAGTAACCTCCTTCAGTGACCTCGTTGACACATTTTCCGCAATATACTCCCTCCTATCGTTTGGTCGAGAGCGTTTCGTCGCTGGCGGCGCTCGTCACTCGATACTTAAGGTTTTTGACCTTCGAATGCCTGGCGGTAAGCTTTACTATGCTACAAAACTTGACGACTGCTCTTCAATCACGTCCCCTAGCCACCCGATCAAAACTTCATACACAGCAACGTCCACCTGCTCAATCCACAAGTACAAAGTCTCTAACCGCCTGGACTGGAACGTCTTCCTCAACGTCGGCTGTGATCAAAGTATGGGACGAGTATCAGACTCTCCAATATATTCTCTATCTTCTCCTTCATCCTTCTCACCTAGCTGGTACGCTGGAGTTGAGGGCAAAGTTATGCAAGTAGACATGGTCTCAATGATGGACCGACACCATGATCCTGTGTTTAGATATGGACCCAACAAAACAGCCGATAGGGATGCAGATGTGGTTAGCAAGTGGAATCCCGAAAACGATGCTTTACGCCTCCCAGCCTACGAACAGAAAGCAGGAAATCTCTGCCTTATAAAGCAACAAAGGGTAGGCAATGTTCGTGGGTTCAAGGATGACTGGGACGAGAGATGGCAATGATCTCCCTAACGCGCTTCATTGACATAACAATACTTCACAATACAAGTAATGATATAGTGGTTCAAACCAGTCCATGGGTTCGTTGAACGCTTTGAGACATTGATACGAGATGTATTTTGCATGTGAGCGCCCGGGGTTTTCTACAATAGTCTACGGTAGTCACAAATTCACAGTTTCCGTGGAGATCGAGAGGAATCATCTACTTACTGAAATACAATACGGATAGTAGGTAATTTACTCCGTAACGGTACCTTAATCTGACAGCTGCAATTCATTGGCCCCCTTGGAAAAGACCCGCCCACGCCGCCTTTTACCTCCTTAAGGTACTAGTACAGTATGCACTGTCGATCATGCAAACCCCCCCGTGCCCCCATGTCGGCCGCCCTAGAAATTATTCCGGGGTTGCGCTACGCTTTTCTTTACCAGAACCCCATCACTCGTATCCAGATTCCAGAACGTGTCCTAATCTCACTCATCTTACTTCCTCTTGGAAACCCCAATTGAAATTTCTTTGTTCGCTGGGGGTTAACCTCTACCTGATTAAGAACTCATCGTCAACTGTTACACTCATTTGATCAAGTAGCACTTTCTTTACTCAGCTGAATCCCAGTCAAGCGAGGACACTTAACCAATCCGTAAAATGAAAGGTAAGAGCGAACGCATTCACCCATAAGTGCACATGCCTCTGACATTAAACTCTACAGCTCTTATTCTTGTCGGCGGGTATGGCACTCGTCTGCGACCTTTGGTACGGCTCTACCTCCCTCGAGTGCCAGGGAGAAGCTCTGGCTGGAGGAGAGATGCTCGATCAGCCTGAAGTATTCTGACTGCCATCAGACCCTCACACTCCCCAAACCATTGGTCGAGTTTGCGAACAAGCCCATGATAGAGCATCAGGTGGAGAATCTGGCGGCTGCGGGTGTGACCGATATTGTCTTAGCTGTCAACTACCGGCCGGAGATCATGGCTGCAGCACTGAAGAAGGTATGTAAGGAGTTTGCTTTCTGGCGTTGGTTGCTTGGATATGGCTAAGTACGTACTAGTACGAGAAAGAATACAACGTCAATATCGAGTTCTCCATAGAGACAGAGCCACTCGGAACGGCTGGTCCTCTCAAGCTGGCTGAGAAGACCCTAGGCAAAGACGACACGCCGTTCTTCGTTTTGAATGCCGATGTCATCTGTGACTACCCATTCCATCAGCTAGCGGAGTTTCACAAATCGCACGGCGAGGAGGGAACCATCGTGGTAACCAAAGTCGAGGAACCATCCAAATACGGAGTAGTCGTTCATAAGCCAGCGCACGCCTCTCGAATTGATCGTTTTGTTGAAAAGCCAGTGGAATTCGTAGGCAATCGTATCAACGCCGGGATCTACATTCTCAACCCGAGCGTTTTGAAACGTATCGAGCTCCGTCCCACATCCATTGAACAAGAAACTTTTCCAGCGATCTGTAAGGATGGTCAATTGCACTCGTTCGATCTCGACGGCTTTTGGATGGACGTTGGGCAGCCAAAAGACTTCCTCAGCGGCACTTGTCTTTACCTTTCTTCGCTCACTAAGAAAGGCTCGAAGAAACTCAGTCCATCTTCGGAACCCTATGTCTACGGCGGAAACGTGCTTGTCGATCCCTCCGCAAAGATTGGGAAGAACTGCAGGATTGGTCCAAACGTGACAATCGGTCCAAACGTGGTTGTCGGCGACGGCGTGCGGTTACAACGTTGTGTCCTTCTCGCCAACTGCAGAGTCAAAGACCACGCTTGGGTGAAGTCTACTATTATTGGGTGGAACAGCTCGATAGGCAGGTGGGCTAGACTCGAGAATGTTTCGGTCCTTGGCGACGATGTGACGGTTGGCGATGAGATCTACGTTAATGGAGGATCTATCCTACCTCACAAGTCAATTAAGCAGAACATCGATGGTAAGCTCCTGTCCCAGCAATCGCTTGGAAACAACCTGAATACAACGCTGACTGGTACAGTTCCGGCTATCATCATGTAAACATGGTTCAAAATGTTCAGGCATCTATCAATACCACGCAACTATATGGAGGGCAGTCGACGTTCTCAACAAATAAGAATTCTATTCGCTCTGGCATGAGTGCATCCTCATCTCTTCTCGTTTCCGAGGTCCTCGCTTGGAGCCCTTCGTTCAAATTTACGCATAGACGGTGTTATTTTAGCGCTTCGATATCATAGAAGGAATGGGTAGTAAAAGTTCAGGGCGTCGCCTACGGGCATTTGCTTTGGCGGTAGGACCGGCTGGTTTGTCTGAGCAGTCTGTTCTGTACAATAGAATCCATACATGTTCCCAAAGATTTTCACGGTAGCCTTGACCACTTTGATTCTCTTTGAAATACGCTTTCTGGCATGTGATCACCAGGATGATTACTAAATACTGCGTCACCGATCCATGTCCAGACACGACCGCCGGCCTCATGCAACCTCTTCAAACCGTGTACCATTATTAAACTTAATCTGACCTTAGAAACTTAAAGGTCTGAATACTCGAGGCGCCATATTTCCTAATACCTCATAGCTCCGCCTGTCCGTCGAAGAGCTGTTAAAAGTTCCTACGCCCTCCTTCGTAGACGGTTTCCCAAGGCTCCCCTCTCAACGCTGTAAAACGCAAAAGTCGGAGAATACATCGTTGCAAGTGCGTTCACTATACAAGCAAGCTTTAGTTGGAGAAGTGGGGCAGGTTGAAATGTCTATAAAGTCAGCTCACTCCCAGTCCGCTATCTTCCCTAGAGGTTGCAGGTCTCTCAAATGGCTTTTTCGCTTTGTACTTGTCCACTCCTTCGTTCCTACGCAAACAAGCCGGTACAGAATAAGAAGCTAAACATATGTGGCATTACTATCACAGTTGGGTTATGCTTGATGGACGTCAAAATTTTGTACAACTGCCTCGAGAAGTATTGCTCTTCACCTCACCACCCCGAACGTCTTTGACTTTATCGACTCCAAACAAATATCCAGGAAAAGAGCCGTTGGCTATAAACTGCAGTGCTGGCACGGCTTATATTACGAATCTGCGGGTCGGTTCGCTTCAGATCCTGGGGCTCATGATGACTGGCTGATAGTATTGAGGTATAGATTGTCTACCTCCCCACCGTTCCATCGCCACAGTTCCAGTCCTTTTCTGCTCCAATCCTAAACCTCCAAGACACCCATGTCCAAGCACCTTTTTTCGGCGCAAACGGATGGAGCGGGATTTTGAAGCCAGTAGTTGGTGGAGGAATACCACCTCATCAAACGTTTATCGAGCTTAAGATGACTTTCAAAGAAGGCGGGGCTTTTGACTTTGCGTCAACATACGAGCGAGTAAAAGAGACGTTATCCCAGGCGCTGGAAATGGCGAGGGAAAGCGGAAGACCATCAGCGGCCGATCTATCCGAAGTAAATCTAGAGCAACTTCCGGCTTATGAAGAGGCAACTGGAGCGCCTACCTTGCAGCGGCCGACACCGATATCAAGAACAGCAGCTCCACCGACTCAACCGAGGGATAGTGGCATAGCAGCCCCATCTGACAACGAACAAGGCACAACCTCATTGTCGGCGGATCTGTCTAACGGGCATCCGCATCCGACCGAGCCACCCCCTGGCTACGAGGAAACGCAGCAGAATAGTATAGCTGAGAGTCTGGAGCGGGGTATTAGAAAGGGAGAATCTGTACAGTTATAACCTTACGGGTGTTGGCGTCGGGGTCAGGGCATCGATACGGCATCTAAGATTATCATCAAAGTATTTTTGAAAACCTTGACGACAAACAGTGCTGATCCGTTATGATGAAAACACAATCTTATGGTCGTCACGTCGTACCTTAGACATTGTCAAGTTCATTTTCCTGCGGAGCTTTGTCCGATCCTTAGCTCAAACCCCCTAAGCCAATCAAAATCCTTCAATCCAACCCGGCAAATCCCTTCCCGTCACAACTTTCTTCCACCGCCGACCACCTTTACTGCTCTTAAAACCCACAACCACCCTCTCCACTACCCATTTGATCGCCGCCCCCATATCCACGATGGGCTTCGCCGACATTCTATCCGATCTCTACACCTCCCTTTCCTTCGCGGAAGCTCACGCTGACGCTCCAGCCCCTGAGGAAACCGAGAACGAGGGACAGGAAGAGGGTAGGGAGGAGAAGGGTGAGGAGGAAGGGGGAAAAAAGGAAGAGGAGGAAGGAGGAGAAGCGGAAGAGGAGGAGGAGGGCGGGGCTGACGAGAAGGAGGAGGAGGAGGAGGAGGAAGAGGAGGAAGAACCGGAGGATATCAAGCCGAAGTTGGAGGAAGGTATGTGCTCTAATTGTCTGCTCCCGAGAGAAGGATTATGGTCATGCGACACAGACTTCAGATTTACCGTTCAGTATCTTCCCCTAACTAACACCACTCGCCTACACTGCATCTTCACGCTCCAATACCCCCCCCCCCCTTTCCCCCCCAATCCTGCACTCACCCTCACATGTTGTTCCACCTTACCACAGTTTCTAATTTGTTGACTAATTTTCTCCATCCTCATGAATAGAATGTGCCCACTCCGCCCAATGCGCCCCTCTTAAGCACCACTACGATGAGTGCGCTGAGCGCGTAACGCAGCAGCACGAGAACCCGGATCACAAGGGGCCGAAGGAGGATTGCGTTGAGGAATGTAAGTCTACATTTTCGTTCCTCCTAATATCTGACTTTTTGTGAGATCTATACCCTGGTGAATTGACCGATGGTGGGGTTGTGAGCTACAAAGAGAGCAAAGAAGGAACTACCTTGGATCACGGACCCCAAGGAAAAGAATTGGGCTAAATATCTGAATTATCACAGTCTTCCACCTCTCGCACTGCGCAACCCAGTGTGCAGCTCCAAAACTCTTCCGAACACTAAGGTAAACACGTCCGGAACACGTCGAAGAAGAAGCACAGCGTGCAACTTCGAATCCAGACGCTCGGCCTATGCAATCCTGAGTCTCAGTAACTGTCTCGATGATCCGCCATGTACATACATCACCCTCCGCAAAAGCCTCGGCAGCCATTTGCGCATATGAGACTTCCTATTCTGATAAAATGTAACTCTATCGTGTTCCAGATGAATAGAAAAGATGTATTGCTGTGGTCGGTAGAGGGAGATTAGAGTGTATCAACAATTGCATCTGATAGGATTGTCCCGAGCATATATTCCTGTTCATTCCGAGATATATCGTTCTCTCCACCAACGTAATTTTTCTATTCATACATCTCTTCTCCTTTATATAGTATGTACATTAGCACGTACTCGCGTCCCCAAGATCGTACATCTACAAATATCAGTTCTTCGAACCTACACTCCCTATCCCGCATACACGACCGCCCTATTTCCCCATCTCGTCTCTTCTTTACAGCGCCTGCGATACAAGAAAACACGACACGGCCCAGTACGACATCCCTCTAGTGCACCTTGTTACGGAATCATTATTGGTCTGGATTACAACAGGTACATGCATGCCTTCTGGGTTGACGGATCTACAGAGAAGTGGCTGAATTGATACCAAATTTCAGTACGAACAAGCAGTGGAGGTCCGCAGGAAGTAAGGGGCAGTAGCCGCCATATCTATTGTTGGTCGCACTTTCATGAACACTCATAAAAATTAAGTTGCGGCGTAGTTCTTCCTATATATTCGACAATGAGTCGGAGTTCGTTATAAGCAGTCTCTTATGCAGAACCCAAGACTTATGCTTGTAGATAACACAATGCGTTTGGAAGTAAGGATACCTGACTGTCAAGATAGCAATGGAGTTTCGGGGACCCTCACCCAGACGTCGGACAGGGGAAGCGCAGTCCATCAACCAATAATTGATGGCCACACAGGGCTTGAATTTTTTGATAATTGACGCCTCTTTCCCCATCTCGTCTTTCCATTGATTTTCCGACAGCGCCTGCGATACCAAAACCATACGTTACGGCCCCGTGTGGCACCCATTCGCTGGACCGACCCTGAGCAATGTCTATACCCCCAAAAGTTTGTACCAGGAAACAATAGACATCAAAAGTGAGTATATAAATATTTATACACCCTTACTTCCTTACTCCCCCCTCTCGACCTCCACCCTCCCCTTATCAACATCCAACCTCTGGTTCTTCACACTCCCGCCTACCCATCCCAGCGCAAACCCGCTCGGCGCAATCAGCATTGCAAGTACCGCCTGGAAAACCAACGCCCACTGCATATGAAACGGCGGAGTGCCCTCACTGCCAACTTTCAACGCATCGCTGATGACGATGAAAACCCCGCCTAGCAGCTGGCCGCCCGTCCATAAGATCACGCTTGAGGCTTCGGGGCCTACGGGGTAGGTGACTTCGGCTAGCCACTCTAATACAACGGGCAGGAGGCCAAAGCTCGCGGCGCCGAGGATGCTGAGGATGATGTAGGGGGCGATGATGTTGCGCGTTGGGGGTGCCCAGATGAATGCTAGGTAGCTAAGCGCAACGATTGCGATAAGAACTTTTATGACGGGCAGATAGGCTTTTGAGCGGTCGACTAGCGGGCAGATGACTGCGGCGGCGACGAGACCGACAAGGATGAGGAGGGCGCCGGCGATGCCGGATTCAGATTCGGAGAACGAGTAGGGGGTAAGGATTCGGGTGAGGAGGGAGGAGATGGAATTGAAGAAGCCGACGTAGGTGGAGAACGGGAGAAGAACGAGGTAGAAGGACGGGGAGCGGGCGAGAAGGGAGAGGGTTTTAAGTAGGGGGAGCTGCGCGTGCGTGCTGGAGGGGGAGACGGGGGTGGGGGGTTTGGAAGGGAGGAAGAAGGTGGGGATTGTGGCGACCGAGGAGATGATGGCGACGTAGAGGACCATCGGCGGAACACTCTTCGGGGAGCCGGTCGGACACAGAAAAGGGTTGATGAGCTGGCCCAAAGCGCCGCCGAAGGGGTTTGCGAGGGAAGCGATGGCAGTAGCAGAGACACGGCCACGCGGGGAGAACCAGAGGTCTGAGTAGCGAGTCGGTGCGGCGAGAACAAAGGGTTGAGCGAGGCCGATGAGGATCTGGCCGAACATGGTAAGTCCGAAGCTTGGAGGGGAGATGCGGGTGCCGGCGTAGCGGACCCAGTTCCCTAGGAGGATGAGGAGGGAGGCACAGACAAAGGCGAGGCGGGGCCCGCCGGTGTGGAGGGCGTAGAGGGTGAAAGGGGCGGCTAGAACGAAGGCGAAGAGAAAGGAGGTTGAGAGCCAGTTGATTGTTGAAGCGGAGGTGGAAAAGTAGGTTGCGGCGGTATTTGCGACGGCGGAGAATGAGAGCCACTTTTGTGGGGTTAGTCACTTTCTGGGCAATCAATTGTTTGCTTTCAATGCATGGATGTGCTTACGTCCCAGCTCACGACTATGTTGAGTAACACCAACTGCATCAACCCGAACCACCTTCTCTTGTATACTTTGTACTCGATCTGCCTCCCTTCCGCAGGAAATTCCATCCCATCTAGCTCAAGCTGTCCTGACGGTACTTCGCGACAGCTCTCATCATCTTCATATCTGGTTTCCACATGCGATTGGCCCTCTTCAATACTTTGATCCGGGTTTAGATCAGCCATGTGTGTCATCTCGACGTCGTGAGAAAGTAGGCGCTCTTGCTCTTCATTATCTGTCTCCTCCGGTTGGTAACCACTTCCACTCATGAAGAGGCTGACTTAAGAAGATCGTCAGCTTATTCCGTTCGTGAGCAGTGTCATGCTCCATGTGCAGGCGTGGGTACACCTTGTCCTTGACCAACCTGAACTGTTGGCTTGTTGTTAACGGTCGTGGTACCCATTCGCGGCTTGGTAGGCGATATCCCGAATATTGATTCGTTTGGGCCGCGACCGCTGCTCCGAATGTAATGCTAGGGAGAGGACACTTCAAGATACTATCGGTTTGTGAAAGAAGGACTAACAAAAAGAAGGGAGAGCAAAAGATTTTATGCTTACGAATATATATCAGGAGAACAAATGATAAACAATGAAGGCAGGATCATCTTTCTGACTGGAGCACCTTTGTCAAATTCCTTGGATTGGAAGGAAGCAGCTCTGTGTGCTCCATTGCAGCCCTGCTTCTCACGAAGTAGTGAGGAACCTCAGAGATCACTGTTAAGCAAAGATGCCAAGCCAGCTTGGCGATCACTTTCTTTGGAACGAAATCACTTACCAACAGGACTGACACAAGCATCAAAGGTAGACGAGGAACTAGATCACCGACAAGAGGAGGCGTATTTTTTGACCACAGACGAACTTTCATTTATCTCGTCTTCGCCTGACGAAGACTACCTGCAAGCGTCGCAGATTTCTTTATATAGCCAGAATGATCTTCTTTCCCAGTATTACGATCATTCTTTGGCTGTCCATGAAGAGATACCGTCCTCCCAGATAATTGACCCCGAGTCGTCCGTTGATACATCCTTTTCCACGAGTTACGAGAGTACTCCCCTGCCGTCTAGTGGCGACACAGATATCTCTTCCGGGATAAGACTTCCGCCAGCAGGGCTGTCTTTTGGCCGTGTAATTGATCTAAGAGACGTTCCCAATGCGGCATACATTCGGTCAATCGAACCGCAAACTATGACCATCAACCTCGTTGCAGGTATCATCGCCATACCTCAGCCACGCATGATCATAACTCGCAAAGGTAGATGGAAAGTTGAATTGATAGAAATGCTCATTGGCGACGATACTAAAGCCGGCTTCGGAATCAATATCTGGCTTCACCCTCCTAGGTCCGTTGTGGACGGACGTGATATGGGATTTCAGGTGTCGCAACTACGGCCACAGGACATTGTGCTTCTGAAGAATGTGGCCCTAAACTCATTCAGAGGCAAGGTATACGGGCAGAGCTTGAGGAAAAACATTACAACCCTAGACCTACTCTACAGAAACACTCTTGGAGTCAATGATCGTCAAGGGCTCTACAGTGCTCAGGAGCTGGAGGCCAAGGGCGCTGAAGATGTCTGCGTTGCTAAAGTAGTGAAAGTCAAACAGTGGGTCATGACGTTTGTTGGGACTGGTGCCACTTCGAGACTGAATACTATGCAAAGTGGGGCCAGAGAAGGTCAAGGGGTCGGTGACGGGCAGCTGATCGCGTTGCCACCAGATACTCAATAATGAGTTATTTATTTAGCGCTTCCTTTGCCAACAAGAGTGGTTTGGAGTCATGCCCAAATACCTGAGGCCACAGAATGTCTATTTACCTGATCGTACGGTCAACATTGTCCTTCAAGACCATATCTGATGGTCCTCCCAGCTGGGCAAGCGAAAGCAAGAATCGGGAATCACGACCGTCTATGCCACAAGCCTCCCCATCCCGTCTTGGTCGATCTACCGAGCGAGCAAACAGAACTGATGGCCGTTTCACGAGCCTTTTTCGGTCTGGCATCACCTAATCACCGTCCTTCCGGCAAATGGACCTCGTGCATGTTTTTTGACAGATTGAAGAAAGGCTTCGAATATTGGGATGCTATTTTCAATGTTCCAAGCACGGCGCTTGTCTGATCAATTAGTCTTTGGTCGTCTTTACTGGCCCATAACTTCCAAGCCCTAGAGAAAACCGTCCAATGCAATTTGCTGCATGCGAGACAAGGACATTCACAGTACAGCCATGCCTGAATGATCGCGTCCGTCGTATGATCTTTTCTCTAACCCCGTTGCCGTGCCCATTTTGCGTGGTAAGCCCCCCTCGCAGCTCTATGAAATCCTCAGAAGCCATCTGCCATATCTGCGGCGAAGACGTAACAAGGTTGCAGAACGCATTTGTAACCGTATCGTCGCTTGTACCTCCGTGTGACAGCTAGATCGAACCTTCCAAGGGTTTTCATAGATGTCATTTTGAGATTTGAACTTCGTGACATCAAAGTCTTCCGGCCTGAACAGCATCGTCATAACCATTCCGAGAAACTTCTAGCAACCAGTAAAATTCAACTCCGGAGCAGAAGTGGAAAATATTGGCCATGAGTTTATTGGGAACCACCCAACAATATAACCACCCGCTTTCTCTCTCAAATGAATGTTTCCTCTTTTAGTCTCGCATGTACCGAATTTGTATGACAGACTAGATCCACTTCATGAATAGGTCTCAGCTTCGGACTCACAAACAGATGCTGCGTCTCCAAGATGGCTCTTTTGACGTTAGTGGACCTTCACAATCGTTCGACTGGCTTCAATCTGCAAGTACAAAAGGATGATAGACATTGTGCGTGACTCATGATAAGCTCTTCGATCTGTTTGGATGATGAATTGGCCTAAATACAAAAGTCGGACACGAGCGCCAATGAATGGTGCGAACAATGTTTAACGTGTCCATTTACCTCGAATCTCTTTCAATTTGTTTCCTCTATCTTCGAACTGAATCCTATCGAGGTCTTGTACAAATCGAACTTAAAAATCAGCCTGAGTGTGTCTAGACGGTTAAAAGTTGTTGCCGCCAACAATTTTTTTTTACAATAAAGCAGAGATATAGGCTTTAGTGCGCCACTGAATGCCTCACTCCATGAAACTCCGACCCATGCATCCTCTATCTCTCCCACTTCGCTCTTTACTACATCATCTCAGCACTTGGGGTGAGCACAATACGTCCTGATCCTTCAGCAGTGCGCAGAGCCTTTCCGTATAAACATTTATTTCCTCCCTATTCCACCGTCGTCTTTATTTTCGTTTATGAGGCCCTATGATCTTAGGATACAATCTCGAGAGATGGTGGTTGATAGTGTTCTTCTTCTGTGATTTCGGTTTCTGCAAAATTGACATACACCCTTAGCAACTGACCCAGACTTTGCCCCTTTCCAGCCAATGCCCGCGTTTCATGTTACCCAGCTCAAAATGACAAGATCAGGAGACGTACCGGTGCGTCCATACATGCCCGCAATTGTTGCTCCAGCGCCGCGCACCCTGCGAGGCCCTGCCCAGCTGATGCCCAACAGCCTGCATTCATTGTCAGCAATAGCAACCCTTGGAACCAGTTGTAAAACAAATACCAAGCACGGAAGTCATGATGCCTAAACAAGGGTTTGCTCCTTGTTGATTCGGGCGCCGTACACGCAGCTTAGGGAGCGGAGCTAATCGAGGGGGGGCGAGCTTTGTAGAGCCTTTTGGCGGCATATTGGTGGCTGGCAGTCCAGGTTAAGATGGCCTATCGATGTTGCATGATCAGACCATGCAAGTCTGGTCTGGCATCAGAGCGTGAAAGGGAGTGGGTGGAGTGAGGCGCGATAACAGTCTCGAATGCTAGAAGTTTTAAGGGTAGGCGAAATGATGATTCGACGTTCGAGACGAGGGCGCTAAAGGTCTTGGCGGGGCGCACGGGCCAGGGTGGTTTGTTTACTCGAATACCGACTTCATAGACGACTTGTATTCTATTCTACATGTCTTATCACTTCGACTGATCAAACATTGCTGGTATTCAAAGCCCCTATCTAGATTGGTCTTCCTTCATGTAGTATTCCCAAATGGCGTTGCCGATTATGGGAACGCTTCCTTCTGCGTGAGTCTCGCGCCTTCCCCAATCAAACTTCCTCAAGGTTGTTCAAGGGCTCACAACGACATTTAAGAGAAAACAACGCCAATCCTTTTACGTTCCAAGACCAAGTCGCTTCTAATAGACCGCGGGCTTGGGAACGCGCGCCGAAATCACCGTTTGCGAATCGACATAAGGGACGAAAGGTATGGAAGCGGTACGACCTTCGAGCCAAGGGATCTGGCACGCAAGGACAAGATACAGGGAACGATGCTTTAGATTCTGAAGAGACGGAGCTTGATGGCGAGCAACCTACGAGAAGTTCACGGCCTATCAAGCGTCTCTGTCTCAAACATGCGCCTGAGCCTGGAAAAGGCGCAGGAGTGGGAAATGCGAATGGTTATATTACTACGCTAAGAGATACGGCGCCTGGGACACCGAGACGTGAGTAGCATGGATTCTATGAAATTTCCAGGGGGATCTTAACTAAGAAATGCCACCAGGAAAATATGCAAGCCGGAAAAGCTTGAGACCTGATCGCCCAAGATCGAAACCTGTGTTTCCAAATGGTGCTGCCGAGAACGCTGAGCTATGTGCGCGTGCTGAAGCGGTGGAGGGCGAGGTACTAGATGACATGTTTCTGCGTGAGAATAGTCCAGTACTGGAAGACCTTCTGGATGTTTCAGGGTCAGGAGGTTCGGACGCTGTCGTTGCAGAAAAAGATGTTGCTAGCCATCCAAATGAAATGGGGGACACCTCGAAAGAGGAGGATGCTCCTAGTAATTTGGACACTCTGGTTGATGGCTCAGAAGAGGACTATGCTTCTATTCAGGGATTTGTTGTGGCTGATGCAGCAGAGGAAGACTCATTACCGGAGCCGGAGGGATCCATTCAAGAAATCAACCAAGATGAGGCTTCGGGCGCCACCTTCACATACGATGAATCGGCTGCTTTGGTGTCAATACGCGAAGCCAGTCTGAACGGTACCGAAATTGGAGAATCGGACCGGAGAGTTGTTTCTATGTCTCCACACGTGAACAAGCACACCGCATGCACTGTGCAGAGTACAGAGGAAGATGAAGAGACCGCCACTACCCCAACACCGGTTCCTGAAGATGCCATAAGTTGTATCGAGGCTATCATACCTAAGATGAAAACAGGTCATCTTTCGGAGCCTGATATCAGCGATCTTGCGAATCCTACAGCTTTGGAGGATATTGATGTGGACTCCAATGAGTTAGAATTTGAAGATAATATAACGCCATCGGAAAGTGTGAAAGAAGAGGCATCCACGGAAATAAGTCAAGTAACACCACATAAACAGAGCATTTTGAAACCCGACCGCCTGAACATCGAGGCTGGAGAACAAAGCCCTTTGTTAACCGATCCCAAAGCCAGCAGTTCTATGGGTCTATACTGGAGTCCTAATATTTCGATGGGAGCTCAACGGTTAGATATCACAGTGAGTGAACATACACGGACAAGGTTCTCGAGTAACGGGCAAAAGGATGCCTATAGTGAAGAGGAAAGTTGCAGATCACCTAAGCCTGCCCAGGATGTAGCCGGAGACATTGTCACTCAGGAATTGCCGATTGCCCAAAGAACCCGGCACAGTATACGCTTGAGTATGGAAGACTTGACACCAGAGGAAATTACCGAGGCGGCTATCGTCTTCCACGACTATAGGAGCAGGAAGAGTTCTGAGCGGATGAGCGAAGCGTCGTTGGATCCGTCTCAGGCTGGAGAAAATTTGGACGATACCTCTCAAACACCACCAAGGGCCGATCCCCTTGTAACGGTAGAAAGAGAAGAAACATCCGAAGAATCGGTGGAGGCCCCCAAAGGAAGGACACGATCTGGTGCTCGATTTAGCGACGATACCAATATGCTCAAAGAGTTCCTCAGCCGAGCGCAAGCTCGAAAGCTTGCTCAACCTAGCAGCATCCCTATGAGCGCGCCCAAACCCCTCGACTCCCCACGCAGAACTCCCCGCCAGGCGCTTGCTGAACTAGATAGCAACTCTCCATCCACGCAAAAGCAACGGGATATTGCCAACCGACCAGGCACCCCACCTGGGAAAGGAAAACTGGCTGCAGTAGACTTTGACGACCTTGAGGAGCCTGTGCCAGAGCCGACATCATGTCGACGAAGCACGAGAACACGTTCTCCTGCACCATCGAAGCCCACTCTGGGCGCGCCAAGTTTCATCCCTGTGCGAAGGGCCGATGGAACAGACCCGGTGGTATTGCAGAAATCGGTGGCCCAAGAATTGGCCATAGTAACACGCGCAAACACTCGACGGAACAAAGGGCAAGCGAAGACACCTAGTCTGGCGCTGCAGAACCTACCTACCGAAGGATCGGAATTGGCAGGTGTCAAGCACGGAAACAACGACGCTAAAGCAGTCGGGTGGGACGAGAAGCTTGTATATTTCCAAGATGTTCCCGAGTCGACCGAAGGCAAAGAGGAGAAGCGACCTCGGGTGAGAAGACTTCGAGGTCTCGGTGGTGTGAATGGAACTCCAGCGCCCAAGAAGATGATGGCGGACTTTAACATTGCGTATGGGACGCCGGCGCCTAAGCGACAAGGGAAAATTCGATGAGGCAGAATCGCGTTTGTGTTCGGGACATGGCACATTACCCTTTTGGTCTACAGTCTGTTTAGGTTTTTATATCAGTATGCGGAGAAGCTGGGGTCGAAGCTGGGGATTTGCGGCTTGCGTTGGTGCGTTGTGCTGGTGGTTTCATGCGGCCCTATGGCCTTTGATATATCGCGTTGACTGGTGCTTATGCATGGATGATCTTGACGGGTGTGGAAGAGCAGTATTACAGATTGAGTTTGACATGCGTATTCAACGGCCATCTCGCAGTCTGGGCGGAGGCCTGAGCACATGCCTTTTGGGCATGTCGTCCATCTTGTCTTTGGGCCCTGTCGAGTGTCAATGTTACGAGGGGTAATAAAATACCCGCGTATAACCGAACGAAACAATCATCCTGATTCTTGGCTCTTGGCTCTCGACTCTTTCATCTTCTGTACGTTCAACTATCACCACGCCCGACATGAGAACAGCCCGGGTTTTCAAGGGCGCAACGTTCCCCAAAGAGGAGACAATCCTTTGTCGGCCAAGACTTCAGTTAATGGAATGGTGCAGACACATTGACGGCACGTGGTCACTATGGGGGCGGTTGTTATTATGTCACAGAGTGCCAATTTGACACATCCGTACGGACGCTTTGCCAACGGGAAGATCATGATGCAACACTCTGACTGGATGACTGGATGACTGGAATCATGATTACACGCCCGCCACAGTAAAGTATCTTAACCCTCCCAGATGAGTCGACGGAGATAGATGAGACTACTACCACAAAGGGTAGAGGGGAGGAAACAATTTCTTCCATTGGCAGTCTTTTCCTAGTCAGCTGCTGGACTTCACTGCTACCACCACCACCACCACCCCTACTACTACTACTACTGTACTACTACTACTACTACTACTACTACTACTACTACTACTACTACTACTACTACTACTACTACTACTACTACTACTGAGCAACCAAAGGCGTGAAGACCCCACCACCCCTTTGCACACTACAAACTTCCAACAATTATTATTACCCCACAGATTGTTCCGTTGTCTTGGAACATCTTTCTCCAAACATTTCCTCTTGTTCACATCTACATCTCCAACTATCTCCACTCTCACGCTCCTGTGATCCAAGACCCGATTGACGCTGGAATTGATGTCAAAGACCGGAATCGGAAAACGTCGATACCGAGTGGGGATGGCCTCGTTCCGTGATGCGCATGCCACACCCTATTCCGACCGATACCAAGCAACAGACTTCCATAGACTCACCAATCGAAGATTCTCATCTCCCATTACCCCAGATTATCAGCCGGCGGAAGAGCTCCTTGCAGCTGCAGAACAGACCAACAACCGACGGACCGTGTCTACTGCCGACAAGCGCCCCACAGTACGACCGTGCGATTCACAGACCCCGAAGCCAGAGGGAATAATAAGAAAAAGCTCATATTCGTCGGTGAAAGAGGATGACTGCGGTAGGCGAATTCTTCTGAAATCTTTTACCTAAGAGTAACCCCACGAAACAAGAGACTGATCAAGCAATATGAGATCAGGCACCGCCCAATCCTTCCTCGAGTCCGTGAACACGCCGACACTGTCCTTGAGGCTTGAAGGTGGTCACAATGACAGCGCAGTAGAGAGCGGATCATGCAGTTGTTGTTGCCGTTGTGGACGGCCTCAAGGGTGGAAACCAGCCGGGCCTCGGGGCAAACTTCGAAGCAAGAGCTACACTGCGCTGAGGACCGGTATATCAGAGCTCTCCGGATGGGGCCCGGGAACACGTCAGGAGTCAGTGGCGATTCCGGTCAAAAATTCCAGTGGCCCTGGGGAAGCGCCGTTGGAAAAGTTGCCTGCTGAGATACTGGGTAAATCACCCAAGTCTACCGCCAGAGCGCCTCCAAGCTGTGCTAATCATGCCTCCAGATGATATCATTGCACAACTTGCTCTTGACAACGATGTCCCTTCCACTGGCTACACGCCACGAAACGTGGATCTCGTCTCCTGTCTCCTGACCTCGCGGACACTGCACGTTGCCACCATCAACACTCTCTATTACCATATCACCATCCCCCATTCTTCGAACTTCTCCAAGTTCATGCGTCACCTTTCAGAACACCCTGGCCTGGGGACGCTTGTCAGAAGGCTTGACCTGTCCCACTTTTCACCAGTCGGACTATCGCGCTCGAGGCAGATGAATTCCGAGATCCAAAACATGACTCCAAAAACTCTCTTGAAATGCCTTGAGCTTACTCCGACCCTTCGGGAAATCCTTCTTCAAGAGCACCTAGATGAAGATGTGGACGAGAACGTTCTGCGTAAGATACTGTTCGGCCTGCCGAAATTGAAGGCCGTAGACTTTTGTGCGGCGTCGTCGAAAGCCTTTGCGGACGCTTTTACTTCCGTCGTTTCGGGTTTGACGGCTCCTGCATCACCCATGCTCAATATCCAGCGCCTAGGTTTGCACGAGTGTCAAACCTTGACCAGCGCAGCTTTGGAGTCCCTCCTGCCCAAACTCCCGCACCTTACCATCCTTGACGTCTCCCACACCCGCATGACCGACAAAGCTCTCGACACACTTCCCACAACCGCCCAGCTGACCCACCTCAACCTCGGCCGCTGCACCCAGATTACCGGCGAAGGCGTGGTCGATTTTCTGACAACCCATCCAGCAGCCAAAACCCTTGTCTACCTCAACCTGGCCACCGACATCTCCCGCTACCGCCTCCTCTTGGAATCAGATATTACACGCCTCCTTCCATCCCTACCTTCCACCCTCCGCTCCCTCAACCTCGGCGGCGCGAAAATCCGCCCGAACCATATCCCGCTCCTCCTCCCATTGACAAAACACCTCGAAGAACTTGGCCTCGCATCGGCCGAGCTCTCAATGCAAGACATCAACTCCTTCTTCCGGCCTCCGCCGCCCCCACCCTCCGACTCCCTCGCCCGCACCTGCCCATCTCCATGGACCCCTCCAACCCTCTTCTACCTCGACCTCTCCAACATCCCCGCTATAACGCAATCAACCCTCTTCAGCGCCTCCTGCAACTTACTCTCCTCCCAAACCTCTCCCCTCGAAGTCCTCGAGCTAGGCGACAAAGCCATTTCCTCCCTTCGCGAATGCCGCAACACGAACAAGAGGCTCGGATGGGTGGTCCGCGAGATTGGGCGACGTGGGTGGTATGTGCGGGAGCCGAAGAAGGAGGCTGGCAGTGGCAGTGGCAGTGGGCGGAGGGAGTGGAAGATGGGCGCGATGTGGTGGGGGATGCGGAAGTGTCCCGTTGCGTGGGGGGAGGTGGGTGGGTTGTATGGGCATTATATGTTTAAGAAATGACAGATCTGTTTTTATGGGGGGCTTTTTTCTTGCTAACAGCGCTTCATGGTTCAGGTTTACGCCATGGTTTTTTTTGGGGAGTGTATTTCTAGATGGCTACCGACGAAGGAGTAAAAGTCTTTTCTTCATGACATTTGGGACGATTGGTCGATTAGCTGTATTTCTACAAAAGCATCCTATATCATTCTAACAAAGTCCTTTATACTTTCCCCATCCATCCCATCCATCCCATCCCATCCATCTCCTTGCACCCCCCCACCCCCCACAAACCCAACTCTTCCCAAACCCCCAACCAATCCTATCTCCCACCCCAAAACTCCGCATGTATCTCCACCAACCACCCAACCACCCAACTAACCAACCTCCATCTCCTCACACAACAACAACAACAACAACAACAAGCGTATGATCGATATACAATAGAATGCTATCAAAAGATCCAGTCTGCGGGCCTATGTAATGTATTCCGTACTGTAGCTATCTACCTACCTACCCTACTTACCCTACCTACCCTACCTACCTACCTACCTACCTACCTACTTACCTTACTCGTACCTATCTTAGGCTCTTAGCTACTAAGTAAGGAAGTAAGTAAGTAAGGAAGAAAGTAAGGAAGCAAGTAAGGGAGCAAGCGGGCAGAAAGCGTTGTTGTTACTAATTGGGATAACATTTTCGTTCCGGCTATAAATGTTTTCTAGAGTTTTTCTCTTTTTTTCCCCTCTTTTTTTTTTCCTTTTCCTTTTCCTGTTCCTGTTCCTTTTCCTGCTCCTTTTTCTTTTTTTCTTTTTTTCTTTTTCTTTTTCTCTTTTTCTTCTTCTTTTTATATATATATACATTATATACACCCCGAACTTAGGATTGTCAATTGCCCTTTCCGTCATTGAAAGGGAGCATGGCCGCTTCAGAGGGAGCAGAGGGAGAGCAAGGGGGAGCAGCGAGCGAGCCTTGAGGGAACATGGGAGCGGCAAGCGAGCAGCAAGGGAGCATGTAGAGAGCCACATTAGCTCGTGTCTTAGGCTCGGCTACAATTGCCCATAGAACTATGTATTAAACTAAAATCCCTTTTGTACCATGTAGCAAACTTTGATTTCAGCGTACTCCTTCGACGCTTTAAAGCCTGTTTTTCGCCAGCCACCACCAATCTATTATAACTTTTGAGAGCCTGCTCCGGACCTGACAGAGGTTTGCCCGGGATGAGTTTGCCTGAGCGCGGGTAGCTATATAGTCGGATTCACTCTGTGGCCCCTCATAGGGTACGTTTCTGGGACGCTACTACCATATCGTGTAATCATTGTGAAAGCGAGCTGTCAGCAGCACTCTGGATAGTCATCAATCACCAGAGATATCAAGGTACATATTATACATAATAAGATAGTCCTCCTCAAGAAGTCTTTTGTATTTTCTTCACCATGAAGTTCTTCTTGTCGTCCTTGGCCTTCTTTTGACGCAACTTCTCCAGCTCTGTAGCGCTTAACTGACCGATCGGAGATACCTGAATGGCACCGGTCTTCCCATCGAACAAACTATCTATTCCTCCAACTTGCTCCCCGATCTCCTCAAGCCCTTCGTGAATAAATGCTCTTAACCCCTCGACATTTGCAGAGAATCCGATCACATCCATGACAGTTTCCGCCTGGCGTGCGGCTTGTATGAACGTTACAGCCAGCGCGACCCATGCTTCACATGTACCGAAGTCTTGGACGCCTGGCCCACGGCGGAACTCCACGGTCATTTTCTGGCCGTAATAAAGGTTCGTGAGATTCCAGCCAAAATACCGGTCCCCATCGTTATTCATCAGGTCCGCAATTGTAACAGAACTCTCGCATGCATTGACTGCTTCAATGCACTGTGCATCTGTCTTCATGGCAAGCTTGGGATTGTCGAACCTGTTGCTCTTGGCGTACTTGTTATATCGCCGTGCTACTGGGACGATAACGTTCCACGCTTTTTCAAAGTGGAGAATTGCACATGCAATCTTTTTTAAATCTCCGATTGACCACATCAATCCTACGCCAGGAGATATGTGGACGTGCGTGCCGCAGCTACGGTTGGTTGTAAATGAACAATAACTCTCGATATTCTCAAACATTGCTTGCAACTCGGCACGCCAACTTAAGTCTTCGTATCGGAGAATTGGCGAAACAAGCTCCACAGCCCCTGGAGAACATGAGTAACTATTATGCTTAAATGGATCATTACTCCGGGAGTCGCAGATGGCGAATCAAGGACCTACATTGATTGCTGGTCCTGGTGAGGTCAAGTGTAGCATCGTCTGTAATACTCCACTCTCTTCCTTCCCCTTCTCCATTATACTCACCATCTATGTCAGAGTGCATGGCGAACTCCCCGCGCGTAGCAGAGTTGAATTCGTCCACAAGCCACTCTGCAAAGGTCTCCAAGTCGGCTGTCCCATCAATACCACTCTCTTCATCCCTCAAGCTTAGGAGGATCTCAATTTCGATTCCAATTGCAGCCATGCTTGGAAGACTGTTGATAGCTGAAAATTATAGCAGTGCAGCCTAATCAGTAAGATAACTATTGTGGTGTACTAATTACTTGAATTAATACTACGGAATAATGGAGTAATCTATGTGGTAGGGGAAAAATATATCATTTACCGCCCTATCTTCGGCTACTCGTAAGTAAACAACTCGCGGGCTGTCAGTTTTATCTTGCGCAAGCGGTAGTATGAATCCTTGCTTTATCCTCCTAAATGTTGAAAATTACTCTCAAGTCCCGCTTAACGGACGCTCTGCGACTGAGTCTTCTAACGATTTCATCTGGAAGTCTTTCAAGTCGAACACTCCCTCGTGTAGCTCTTCAACACTTGAGTGCCATACGAACGTCTTCCCCCGAATCTTTGAGCCATCCTCCAGATGAATTCGACAAGAGGCTTTCCTATAGCGCTTTGTCTCATAATCCTGCAGAAGCTTGACCTGTTCCGCGGACTGGACTTCGAACGCAACCCCTTTTACCTTCGCACCGCATGGCCCATCCAGGAGCACAGGGTAGGGACCCCATAGTTTGCAATGATATCCAGTAATTGTAGCCGGCTGCAATATCGGTGGCTCAATGAGATTCAAGACCTTAGTTAGCGTCGCAGGATCCATCAAGGTTCCATAGAAGAAGAAGAGCTCTTTGCGAAAGGGAGGAGGCTGCCATGGTGCTGGATTGACCTCGGGAGATTGCTGTGCATTGAAGAAGGCGCGCGCGAAGCCTGAGAGAGGTGGAAGAGTTTCTTTAATAGGCCTATCAAATGGCGATGGGGGACCGGTCCCGGATGGCGGCTGATTTTCTTTGGCGACCATTACTGGATTGTGGCTAGGATTCTATGAGGGAGGGAAAAAGGAAGGGAGTAATAAGAGGTGGCATTGTAGATTCAAGTTAAAGCGCTCGAGAAAACGGCATCTTTAACCGAGGTCGAAGAGTCATTTTAGGCCCCTATGTGGTGCGCCTCTGCATAGCTCCGCAGTGCTCCCTCAGTACTTTCTTACGCTCCTTCAGTGCTTTTTCATATTCCTTTGCTGCTGCTTTTGAAACGGCTCTACTCCTTTTTCTTAAATCAAAACGGCAATACTTAATTTTAAGTTCAGGATATATGTAATCAATATATGATTTATATATATATATATAGTTTCCCCGAACCTAGGCCAACACGTGACCGCTAGCTGACTAAGGTGCCGGCGCTTTGCTCCCCCTCTACTCCCCTCTGCTCCCTCGCTGCTCCCCCCCTGCTCCCTCGTTGCTCTCCCTTGCTCTATCGCTGCTCTCCCCTGCTCCCTTTCCCAATCGAAAACGGCAATTCTTAATCCTAAGTTCAGGGTATATATAATATATATAGATATTGTATACCACCCGAATTTAGGATTGGTGTTTGCTTTTTTCGATCAGGGAAAGGGAGGGAGTATATAAGGTAGGGCGATATAGGGGGCGATGCAGGGGGCGCAGCCCGAAAGGCTGTAGAAACGATGTCCCCCAGCCTTATCGTCTTTCAGCTCGATGGATGGCTCAATTATGTTTGCAGCATGTCTCTGTTCCCCTCCAACACCCTGAAAACAACAGCGACTGCTCCACCGAAAAGCAAAATCCAAAAGTCCCCTCATAGTCATTGCCCGTAAGTGATAGTCTGGCCTGTATCTAGACCTTGCTGGTATCACCATAGATCATCTGCCAAAAGTGAGCGGCCAGGCAACACCCCTCCCAAGTGTACCATACTTGGAGGACCGCCGATTCTCCTACACCCCGCCATTCGACAACTTTGGCTCGCGCGCCCTGTGTTCGGAAATATCAGAAGACGGCCCAGAGCGGCGTCATATCTATTCAAGCTTCGTTCAGAGCTGGCTCTATTTCGGGCTACTGGAAGCATTCTTCAGCGAGTGGAAAATACCCGTGAACAAAGCCGACTTCTTGGAAGACACTGCTGATAATGGTCGCATCGTGACGAGCAAATTCCTACAGGAGTATCTGGTAGCTTACGAGCACAATGAAGGTCAGTCGACTATCGCTGACAGAGACACAACCGCAGAGATGGACGGATTCTCTTTTCGATCAGGAGCAATAAAGCGGGCACGTAATCGTGTTTCTAACACAAACCTCGTCCCTCAAAAGCATCACAATGAGCTACGACAGAATGTCAAGGCCGACGACGTCCAACCATCGATCTGGGATAGTATCGTCATCTTGGGCGCTACCCTGGCTCGTGCAAAGGATCTCATATTTCGGCCCATCCGTAATGATATAAAGCAGGAGTATCGGTTTGTCGATTACAGCATTTTTCGTCTCCGGGGCATACCTGATTTCCGTTACGATGAAGAACGGTGCCCTCATGAGCGAAGGATTCTAGCCCAGCTGGTCGACGGAAGATTGCCGGAGATAGCATTCTTTAGTCAGGTGAGGCGTTCAAGGCCAGAGCAGTCTTACTTGGAATGCAGAGAAAGCGAATGCGTTGCCTATCAAATTGAGACAACAACCTACGAGACACGGCATGTTCATGACAGCTGTCCTTATGATTTTGTGGGTTTCGAAGAAGGTAGCGTGCCAACATTTGATGAAGAAGAAGACGCTGCAGTCTCCTCCTCCCAAGCAGATCCTTGGAAGCTGGACCCAAGGGATCTTGACATGGATGAATCAGAGCTCCTGGAACCACAGAAGCCAGTTACCGGGCCCCTCGAAGCAGAGCTTACTAGTGAGCAAAGCTCGGATTCAGAGATTTCTGACCTAGAGACGCTTCAACAGAAATCTATCAAAGCAAGCACAGCTGATTCTGACTCTCTTCAGTTGAAGTCTAGCTCCGGATCTGATACCTTCAAGCCTAGGCCTACCATGGTCGCCAGGCTCAAATCTCAGGCGCTTCAAACGCCGCAAGCCCAGTATTTTTCAAAGAAAGTCCCAGCATGCATGTTCAAGGATGGCAAGCTCGAGACAGTGCTTCTCCCGCATCTGAAGGCAACAGTATCAGGATGGCTAAAGATGCCCATGGCCGGCTGGAATCTGGTGGCTATAAGCCATGTTTGGGCCGATCGGTTAGGGAACAATCGAGCAAATAAGCTGCCTAGATGCCAGTTGGAGAGGCTGCAAGGTCTGGCAAACAGCCTGTACAAGAATGATTATCATCCGGTCCCATTCTGGATTGATACATTGATGATACCACGCTGAAGACATCGCCGGGTGCAATCCACTGGGCCCTGGATTCCTCCGCAACCTGTGAAGGGTCAAAATGGCGGGAGATCAGGGTCGCGATAAAGGGGGCCATTGAAGATTCATAAGCTGCGAGCCTGCGGAGGAGCATCGAAAAAGACTTGGCAAAACTCCATACCCAACTGTTACGTAACATTTGCTTATAAAAAGATCAAAAAATGACGTCCTCGGTAGTTATAGGACCACGTCGTCGCTTGTAGACGCTCATATTTCGCTTTGAGTAACATCACTTTAGTGAATGAGCGCGTAATGGTGATGTGGTTGATGGTTGAGCAGGACTGTTGCCGCGTTGGTATTTTGGCATGTTGCGAAATATTCAGGTGGAAAACTTAGTTCTATCGATAAGTTTGAGCTCCATTTTTGATGTAATAGGCGTGTATTTCGAAGAATTCTCATCGCTGGCTGGCAGGCTATCTAGTAGTAACAATGGTGATTTAAGCCCTTATTTTTGGTGGTGAAGCATGTCTTGAGCTAGGCCGTTCCTAAGGCGGCAGACCGTTCCTTTTATGTACCCCAGTTCCTTCCCATCGGTGCTCTCAACCTGATGGCCAGAGGGGGAGTCGGAACCCTTCATTCGTTCCTTCGGATTAGGAGTCTAACGTGCTATCCGGCACACTATCTGTTTTGAGAGGCTTTGGTGGTGGATGTAGGCTGTCTGGATCTCGCGTCGCACAGGCCGTCGGGCAGGCGTTCACCGTCGAGATTTCGGAGGCCCCATATATAACGACATGAAGAGTATCTCGCCGTGCACTGCTACCAATTGTTAAGGAAGGGGAGCAATATATTGAGCGTAAAAGATTACCAAAAAACACCAACTCCCTGACGGGGAATCGAACCCCGGCCATCCGCGTGACAAGCGGATATCTGATTGCATTAGTTAATACTTTCAATCTCAGTGTTATTATTCTTACCATAACCACTAGACTATCAAGGACTTTGTGTTCTATTAAAGCCATCTACCAATACATACTAATTTATTCTCAATTTTTGATAACTCAGCCAAATTAGTTTCAAAGCAGTCATTTTAAATTTGCATTTTAGACACTTTAGCATTGTCATAATCAAGACGAGATTGTAACGTTACTAAGCTACCTTGTAGTGAAAAGGACAAAGGAGACCGGCATAACATCGATAAACCCGAACTGACCCTGTCTCAAGTGTAGGAGATAATCCTGACAGGATAGTCGACAGCTCCATAGTCTTTACAGCCTTTGTGTATATCGCAAGGGGGATCGATGCAGATCAGATCTACGAGAGCTATCTAGGACATATAAAACCTCAGAACGCCACCTTTCATACCCCACTGGCCAAGCAGCAACAAGAAGTTCCTGAATATACGAAACAAGCAAAGCGCTCTCAACCCATGACTCCGAAACTTGAATCTTGCTTGTTCTATCTACAAGTCTTGCAATATCCTGAAGCTGCTTGAAGCGCCCAGGTGCACGTCCCATTAATGACGCTCACGTTGCGGAATCGATAGCGCTCGAATGGTATAAGCATCGTAGACATGACTGCCAGGCTTTTCTCTAACGAATTTTTCCTTCCTAAAAACATTACTACTGGCGAAGACCAAGTTTATTGGGTCAACTTCGCTCTGGCGATGGGATATCCGCAGTCTGAGAACAATAACATCAAAGAAATTATCAGCATCGCATCAAGGCATTTTGCGAGTAGGAAGCTGGATAATGGCCTGCGGTATTGGTGTTGTTGACATTGCTGCTGCTGCGATCTGGGGGCTCGAGTGATTGTATGGCTGCTCTCATGGCGGTTCAGCAATGCCAATGTCCAATGTGATCGGAGAGTTGCTGTGATGATGATCATCGCTCGAGAGGCTTGATATTGCGAGGTGTCAGCCAGAATTTAGGAGAACTTGCCGACGCTTAGCTGCTGGTATTCCTCTTTCCTTTGTACGTAGCTGTCAGATTCCGGAATTGCCGGAGCTGTAACGTATTCGTGGTGCTGAGACTTCGAGCCTTGTCTAAGGAGGTTAGGAGAAACGCTTCGATTAGCCCCATCCTTTTCCAATCCTTCTTGGGACTTATAACACGATCTGGACGCGCTTCTGCCTCTTGAAGAACTTGTGTAACTTGTATCATATAGCAACAGCCTCAGCACACACCTCCAACTTCCTCACCACCTCCTCGGAGAACAATTGCTGGATATTCGCATCTTATAGCTCTCCACTGCTTGTTCCGAACCTGTCGTGAAGACAGGTCTTGACAGCTTCTGCCGCCTAGCTTCAAGCTCAGCTCCCCTCGTGCCAGGCCACTTAACTACGGCCAAGCGGCGATCGGTGTCAATGCGGCAAGCCAGAAGTGTCAAAAGGCCCAAGCATTGTTGGTTAACCATGTAGAATATAGAGTCACAAATCAGCTGGGCAGAGGTAAACCAGTGGCTGTGTAGGATTGGATGTGACAGCGTGGAGCAGGCGAGGACAAGTCGGGGCGACGGTGGTGACCCGTCGCACGGATGGTATATTAGGAGACTAATTACTACCGAGCTAGTCTTGCGGATTCCCCCTTCTTATATATCGATGGGCGGCCGCATTCCTGCCCCTTGGGGCGTAATGCGCGTCCCACCCATTAAGTGGGCGTATGCCCGGTGGGCGGCGGGCCGACGGAACCCCGCCGGCGACTCGACGGTGGTCCGACGGCGGTACGCTGAGCGGCCTATAGAACTATGGACTTTACAAGATCTTCTGTTAACTCTATTATATAAATAGTATTAATAGATTTATAAATCGCTCTCCCAAAATATAAAAATTAATATATAATAATTTTCAATTCTCTATTAAGGATATTCTAGGTATCAGGCAGTAGCTCCCCTATATTTTATAGATAGGCTATCACCCTGGTATCACCCAGGATCACCCAGGCTCGCGCGAGCGTAGAGCGGCGCTCACCCTAGGCTGGAAGAGGGGGGCAGATTTTTGTCCCCTTAGCTGTCGTCGGCGTCGGGCACTCTACAAGGTACACTTTTTGTGTACGTGAGTGCAGCCGCGGAAAGCGCAGCCGCGGCGAAGGAGTACGGAATCTTGAGCTTAACCTATTATCTAAAAGACTAAGTAGAAGATCTACATATCGAAAGGAGTGACAGCGACCAATTAAAGTCGACTATATAACAAGAAGCCGTTCGCCTTACTGAGTATTTTCCTGCTCGCCTTCTTGGAATGATCAAAAGCAAGCCATGCTATTCCAAACTCCTAAATGTCTTGTAGCATAACGTCGCCATTTCCAGAGAAAAATTCCAACCTTGCCATTGCATTTACATATTCAACAAGCTTCCAAAGATACTGCAGCGGCAGCATAATATCTGAATCATTTCAGTTTGAGCTAAATGCATTATTTAACGATGTCACGATGTGACGTCCGAATAACACCCCCTGTAAGCCAAAGGATCACGTGAGCCTTGATTCCAAGAAATGAGACCGATGTTGGACTGATGCTGTCTAAACAACCTTCTACCACGGGGAGTCAATGTGTAGGGACCAATCATCGACAATCACCAAGAGATGCTTAGGCTAAAAGCGGAAAGCCGCTATTTTGCTTTTGCGAGCCTGGATACTAATTACTTAACCAAAAAATCCGAATAAGGGGCCAGGAGGGAAAAGTCGCTCAAGCTCAACAAGCAGTCTAAGTAACGGACCGGACTAGAGGAGGCCAAGGCTAGTGCAAAGAATGGTATCGAGGAGTCGGAGACCTAGAGTGGAACAAATAACAGTGGTAGAGATGGGTTCGCAGAGTCTGAGTACCATGTCGAGGAGTCTCACTCCCGAATAGAACAAGATAAGAGAACAAGGTTACAGATCCAAGAGCCCAGACCTCCCCTCCCGAGGTACGGAGAAATCACAATAATAACAACTATTCCGAATATCACGATACATCACGACAATATCCCCTTACCGCGCGGAGAAACATCCCGACAAGAAACCAGGCCAATACATAGCATTCCAGATAAACTTGAGCTTGAGCAAGAGAGGTAACGGACGCACGAGGCTGAACGGGAAAGATATATAAGGGAGCGGAAGGTCAAACGGAAAATACTCGGATAAGAATCCAGGCATGCCAAACCCGATGAGCTTGAAGTTAAGCGCGAGCGTGAGAGGAGGAAACACGAGGTGCGACGGAACGACGAGGCTGGGCGGGGAAGGCATATAAGGGAGCGAGATGCCGAAGGGGAAATAGACGGACGAGAATTTAGGCATGGCAGATCGGATGACTATGGGCTTGAGCACAGTTGAAGCTACCGTATGCTGGTACCTGAGAAGTACCGCAAAAGCAACACTGCCCTCCACGCAGCTTGCTTACCAAACGGCAAAGAGCAGGCGCGTTGAAATCTGCATACTGGAAGACGATCGCGCGTTGATACTTTGATAACATAGCTTGAGGCAGGAGCTATGCGCTCAGGAAATATTTGGAGATTAGTGACAATTGAAATACGATGCAATAGACATAGATCGCTGGAAGTTGTGAATGAACTGTTTCATGTTGTGGTTAGACTGTATAGTTGTAGAGAATGTTGCTTAAATATAGAGACCGCGCAGCGGCTAAGATATTTTTTGAGCGCCAGGAAGTTATATCTGCTCAGGATTGCCTTGGCAGAACAGAACAGGTTAATCTGTTACCGAAGCCTCTGTCTAAGCTGGAAGTTTTATGATCACTTCAGCTGTCAAAAGGATCCTGTGGGAAGTAGCGAAGTTTAGGGAACAGTAAAGCAACGAGGGCAGCTCAAGCCGAGACGGAGGAAGCTATTTCAGGCTCTCACCTGCTGCGCCCCTGCACTGCCCTATAGTACTTCCTCTTGCTCCCTCGCTGCTCCCACTTGCTCCCTCGCTGCTCTCCCCTGCTCCCTTACTGCTCCCTCTAAAGCAGCTCTGCTCCCTTTCCCGACTTAAAACGGCAATTATCAATCCTAAGTTCGGGGTGTATATAATAAACAATTACTAAGAATACATGCATGCATGCATGCAGGCTGGGTTGTGCGCTAGACCTATCGACGTTTAACGGAGGAGTAACACAATACAAACATTTCTATTTGACGGGAGACGAGGGGTGTTTTTGTAGTGGTGGAAACAAGGGCTTTTGGAGCCTAAAACCCCCCCCCCCCCAAAAAAAACGCAAGGTTTGTCGTTAGATATATCCTGGTGGTTCGTATGAACATGGGATTTACTTTTCTAGATACCAGTAGTTGGATGAGGTCGAGGAGATCCTGGGCAGTATATGCTGTGGACCAGTTGTATATTGTGCAATCGGACCGATGGAGCGGGCGACGAAGAGATACCCGAGATGATGGTGCAGTGCATGCATACATATATATCTATTAACAGCTTAAACCCCTCCAATACCCACCATCCACTCACCAACCCCCTCATCACCCTATTCTACATCCACCCCACAAAAGGCCCAAAACACAAGAAGAAAATTCCCATGTACCCCAAACACCCACGCTGAAAGAAAGAGGAATCAAGCGCCACACCTACGCATCCCTCTCCCCGGCCTCACTCGCCTCCCCCCCACTCCCACTTCCACTCCCCGCAAAATCCCACCCCCCACTCCCACTCCCACTCTCGCTCTTCCTCCTCCTCTCCGCGCCCCGCTCCTGCATCGCCCCGCGGATCTTCTTGCTAACCTCCTCGAGCGTCTCCTTGGAACTAATGCTGCTGAACCCCTTCACCGGAAACCCTGTGGAGCCTGCCAAGCCGCTGCTGGAGCTGGTGCGGCTGCGGCTGCGGGAGGGCGGGCGCGAGGCAAAGAGGCCGATGTTGCCGAGGTTGCCGAAGGATTCGTTGCGGGGGAGGTGGGTTTGGGTGGAGGAGGAGTCGGGGATGGAGGTGGCGGTAGTGTCATTGGTAGTGGTTGATGAGGTGGGTTTGATGTCGCGGGGAGGCGTGCGGGGGTGTCGGGGGGACTTGGGCGAGGTTGGGGGAGTGCCTCCTTCGCGAAAGGGATCGGCGATGATGCGGGTGGAGTCGAAGTCGGGGAACATTTCAGGCCCAAGTTCATTGATGACATCCGTGACTTCAGCGGACAACCGCGCGCGCTCTTCACGGAGCTTGACAAGGGTGTTTGCGGAGGTGGGGTTGAGGGAGAGGACGAGCGGGCGAAGGGACTTGAAGATGTCCATGCCGGTTTCGCCGAAGCGGAGCGCGGCGAAGGTAATGGAGGGGAAGAAGACGACGCCGAAAGCGATGACCATCCAAAGGGGGATCCATTCAGGCATTAGGCCTTGGACGCGGTTGCGATAGGTCCAGTAGGTAAGGAGGGCCGTGTAGAAGGCGTAGAGGAGTGGGGCGAAGGCGAGAGCTACGAGGAGCTTCCAGGTTGCCATGACGTCTCGTCCCTGGAGTTTGACGGTTGAGGCTGCTAACGCTTCACGAGACTTCTTAATGGAGATTAACTTGGAAGCTACGAAGACTGGCGCGAAGAGCCCCAGGCCGGGCAAAGTTCCAACAGCCATGACCGCGAGCTTTCCAAGCCTGTAGAGTAGAGTGCCAACGACTTCGATGACCGAGAACTTTGCATATTCTACTTGATGGTCTCTTATACCAAGAAGCCATAGCTTCTTGTTGTAGGCAATGACAGCCTTCTTGAGGTTGGCTATCCTAGGATCATCTTTATGTTGTGTGTAACCTTTGACAAGCCGCCTGTTGAGCTCTACAATTAATGGCAAAGGTAATTTCTTGCCAGTAGGATTGTATAGGCGCCGTGCAGCTTGTATTAACTAATGGAATTTAGCCTGAAATAGAACGTACTTGTTGAGTTTGCTTACCATTAGGGTATCATAATCTGGACTAGTCACGGTCACAGCTACCAGAGCCTGATACACCGTTTCGAGAAGTTGACGTGTGGCCTCTCGCCTTTCGCCACTCTTGTACAGCTCCACAAGCTCTTGAGGGACCTCCACCGGTGAACCGAATTCAACGACGGCACGTGACCTGAATTTGTGAGCATGGAAGTAGTTCATACCGCAGGGAATAATCTTCAAGCCAGAGTCCGGATTAGCAGCCAGCGATCCTAGAGCCATAATTGCCACGCCAGCCTTCAGGGGCAAAAGCTCTGTTCTGTCATGGCTTCCTCCTTCCGGGAAAATGCCAACGCAGCCACCAAGATTGAGTCTCTCAAAAACAGCGTCGTAGACGACTGTCTGGTCTACTTTTGGTGCTGTCTTAAACGATGTTCCCCCAAAATCCTTTATGTGTCCGTTAGCTCCACCGTCTCCAACGTTGTCTTCCCCTTTAATATCACTTTTGCCGGTGAGTAGATTCAATGCAACCTCTTCCTTGAACTCTTTTTTGAGACGAAGCTCTTCTGGCCCGTGAACTTCTAGTATCTCCGTGTTCGCAGTAACACCACCCACTCGTGGTAAGACCAGCAGACCGCCTTTTTGCGCTTCCTTCTCGAAATCCGTGTCCACACCTCGAACCAGCGTGGGATCGTTGACCGGGTCTGGTAGATAAATCTTTCCCTTGGCCGGCTTGACGTTGTCCAACGCCCTCGCTACAGGTACGGCACCAGCTAACCTTGACGCAGCTCCGACGAATCTCCTTTTCATTGAGTGCGCAGCAATCAGCCATGCTATTCGGCGGTGTGCCTCCATGCGGATTACCCGCATGAGGATAAGAGGGTCAACAAACTATCAAATATCTTTTGTTAGCCCCTGTTCAGATTAATAGGCTGTACTCGGCTCACCTGGTTTGCATGGGGACCAGCGACGAAGATTATGGGTCCCCTTCTTGGTATTTTCCAAGAACCCCGTGGGTGTACTTCTCTGAAAAAGAGATCTACCAGTATTGAGAACGTCCATAGTACCAGATCATACACCCAGTTGACCATCGGCACCAGCTCTTTATTGCTTGGCATATTGACTATTTGTACCGGGACACACTTGCTTGGCTTGGGCTTGTGGTCTCCTTGCAGTATTTAAGTTGAATAGTGTAGCACGAGTTGGGCTTTGTACGTGGTTGTTTGAAGTAAAACCTGGAACCGTGACGCAGGTTGAATTTACGTAGTCGTTTCAAGGAAGCTGGCAGTAATTGCGCGCGGTCCTTTGGATATCAAGGAAAGCTTTGAAGACCTGCTCAAAGGATTCCTACCGGTAAGCAATGTATCCTTTGAAGCTCGGAAGCCTTGCGGTGGAACTACCCAAGGTCTTGAATTTCCTTATCGTTTGCTGCTGCCTATGGGGACTTTTGAAGCTCCTCAATGCAGGTTTGAACGGATTCCTGCTGGTCTAGCATGCTTTGTTTCAATACCTTAATCACTCAATTAGAGCTGCAAGTTGCGGATTATAGACAATTCTTGCTCACAGCTTCCAATTGTGAACTAAAGTAGATACAGATGCAAAAGGAACTGGAGAAGCGACAGGACTTTTGGTGGGGTTCCTTCCCCAGGTTAAATTCCCCACACCCACGCCAAATGAACCTCTCCCAGAAATGACCCACCAAATCACCCCTAGTCACACCCACTCATGCTCCCTCCCATCCCCATCTCCACTCTCCAAAATAATCCCCGATTCGCCGCCCTATACCAGCGTCTCACGAATAGCAAACTAAACCCCGACGGCTCGATTAAGTTGTCCTCATCGGAAACCCGAGCGCAGGCGTTGATTGAAGAAGTGCGTGTATCACCTCTCTAAGGAACTTTTCTGGAACGATTGAAAGCGAAATTCGCTGACACGTGATAGGAGCTCCTCGCCGCCCAAACCACCGCCGCTCAAACGAGCTTCCTGAAAACCACAGTCCCGTGCTTGCTGACTTTTGAGCTTCCTGATGAGGTACTCCCCAATTGTTCCCGAGCTAAGAAAAGGGATTGATGGAAATCCCGGTAGCTCCTGGATCTCATAACCCTCCTCCACGCCCCGCCTCCCCTCCCTGCCGATTTGCACCCGCTTCTCGCCATCGACCCCACCCCCTTAGGTCCCCTCCTCTCCACCCATCTCTGTTCCCTCGCCTCCGCTCTCCTCCACATCGCCGCCAGATCCCCCACAACAAAATTAGCAGCAGATTCCATCCCAGCCCGCCGCACCGCCCTCGCAGCCGCCCAAACCCACCTCCACAGCACCCGCCTTGCCCTCGCCGTTTCCGCCTCCTCGGTTCTGGAAGCCCACCGTGCGATCCTTGCACTCGCCATCCGCGCGCTCGAAAGCTACAAGCATGGCGCGGTTTCCAGAGCCGTGGGTGCAGAGTCCGCATATCTGGCTGCGGTGGCGGAGGGAATGAGCGCAAGGTTGGGAATACTCAGAGGGGAGGCGTACGCGGGGTTATATGATGAGGAGGTGAGGATGGCGATGGATAGTTATGGGGGGTTTCTAAAGGGGTGGAGGACGAGGCTGGAGGAGAGGGACGAGGTGGTGCGGGAGAGGCTGGGGAATTGGGAGGGGAAAGAATGGGAGAAGATCAGGGAGAGGTATGCGGGGCTAAGGGCGGAGAGGGAGAGGGTCAAAAGCGAGATCGACAGATTAGAAGGTGGCAGTGGTTGAGAGGAGATACGGGAGGTCGTTTGCTACGGGTTCGTCTCGGTTCTGGTATCATTTTCGCGCATAGGATGTACGGCTGATCTGAACCGAATAGACAAGTAGTTTTATCACCACTAAACATCCATCTACGTTCCCGCCGCCACGCTCTTCTACCCTAGAATCCACCCCCATCGGGTTTCAGCCCGGCTTACCAACCGCACCTTCGCCGTATGGTCATGGTCAGGTCCCGAGCCCTATTCACCCTCGCAAACATCTATTCAGTCGATCGAGAAATAACCATCTATTTGGCATGGAAAGCTGATGGCATTTTCTTCGAATACTGGTGAGTCTCCATAACACATCCGCTTTTCTTTTATTCATCCTCATACGTTGGGGGTATAGGCATCTTTAACTAGCTTACTAAGCCACATTGCCCTTTCCCTCTCGGTGTCCTGTTGCACTTGGGTGGCTCGAGTTTGTGGAGAGGTGTGGGTTCGGGAAGTCGGAGGGGAGGTGAGGACTGGGTTTGAGGGATGAAAGTTGAGACAGAGATGCACTAGGTGATTAAGACAGCAGATCTTCAGGTATGTTGTTTGAATGGGTAAGAGGGGCTGTACCACACGACACACCCAAACCACTAACATCCGCCCCCAATATATCAAGTCCTTGCCTATGCATCAAAGGCCCCCTTCTTTCCATCATACACCACCCGTCAGCTCATAAACCCCTATCGAACCGGTCTGTCATTCATCGATGAGTTTTCCATTCATGAATCGAACGATCCGTTCATGCAATAGCGATCCCCTAGATCTATCACAATGCCATCTAATCCTTTCTACATCGTCACCACGTCAATAAACAAGCAGCCTCCTCCACCAAATCTCCCACCCGCCTTGCTGTCGACGACAATCAGGAGGTTGCGAAGAAAAGAAGCCGACAGTTGAAAGAGGTTGATGAAGAGAGAATGAAAGAATGCGAGTTGGTGGGGTAGCTGGCTGATGTTTGCGTGAATATGTGTGCGGTATTGGAATGGGGATATGGATATGCTTTGGTGGGGAGGGTAGACGTGGAGTTTTAGGCCACATATGAAGCTCTACGAACAGAGCACATACCGGGTAGGATATATCTAAATTTTCAGGTCGAGTACTAGATAGGCCACATGTGAAGCACTGAGTAGGGCTCGTATCAAGTCCCATGTGACGCACTGTATAGAACGTATATGAATCAATCTACAACGGAAGATTTGGCAGTAAAGGCACTACATAGTCACTTTTCCGACCCGGAAAGAAGCATTCTTACACTGTTCAAGTACAATAGATATTAGGAAATTAAAGACACAGAAGACGAAGACCATCGGCTTTGTCTGCGTGTATGGTAGAGGTTTCAGCATAGTTAATCGATGATTAACCCATTAGACTACATGAATGATAAGAGATCTCATGCATATCACAGAGCTGGTTTTGATAGTAAGAGGTAGTGCATGAAGACTTTCTACCTGACATAGAAAGTGTTAACGCAATTTTCAAGCACGAGAGATGTCAGGAGCTCTAAAGATTATGGGATTAGAAGAACAAGAGATCAAGAGTGTATGCTTTGTACAGTAGGGGTTGCAGCACAGCCGAATATATTGTTGAGCGAATAGGCGGCATGGATCAGTAGAAACCTCTCACAGACCAAATGGCAGATTTCGCAGAGGAAGGCAGTGCATCAAGGGTCTTCCACCCGGAAGCAAAGCGTGCTCTCGTTGTATTAGAAAGCCAGTATTATGAAAAGCTCAAAGAGCCAAAGTAGTCAAATCGGCACACGCCCCCAGCCTGTTGCACCGTCATTAGCACACGCAACCCCATCAGACGAATCCTCACTACACTTACCTCGCCAACACGCAGCCACCGACCACCACTACCACTCCGGCTCCAGCCCGGCCTTCCCCCTTGCCCACTCCTTCGCCTCGTCAATCTCCTCCAGAGCCAAGCTCTGCACGTACTCGAACCAGCTCAACTCGCCCTTCTGCTCCTCGATAGGCTTCTTCATCCTATCCAAACCCGCCTTGATGTGCACTAGTTCGCGAATGAGTTGCGACCTTAGGAGCAGCGACTGGCCGCGGAGGTAGTTTTGCCGGGCCTGGGGGGTTCGGTGGCGGCGGAGGAGGGTGGTGTAGGCGTTTCGGACGGTTTGGGTGGTGTAAGTGCGTTTCGGGAGGCCAAGGTACTGTTCGCGGTGGGTGCCGTTGGAGTAGGCGAGGGTGAGGAGGGCGGCGATTTCGGGGAAGGTGAGGTGGGCGTAGATTTGGGCGGTGACGATGCGAGCAAGGACGGTTTCGTCGTAGGCGGAGGTGGTGCACATTTTGGCGGTGGTGCACGGGACAGTGGTGGAAAAGGGGTTGGATGAATAGATGTTTGTTATTGGAAACAGGGGGGAAAGAGAGATATTGGTTATGTTTGTGTTGGGAAGTTGGACAAGTCGAGCTGTGAAGACGCAGAAGGTATGTTGATTTAAGAAGGAGACCGGTGGGTTCTAGAGGCACCTTTATAGATGGCGGTAGGCTCAATATAGCATAAGCACGTGTAGCGGCAGAGCTCGTATAGCCCACAGCCACATTGAATGAATTACCTTTGACAAATTGATGCCTGGTTAACAAAGGTGAATGGGTCTCCCCTGTAGCAGACAGGGGCTGAGTGCAGAAGAAAGCAGGTCTGGACAGTTGTATGCACCTAATACACTTGCGTTTGAAGGCATATTCACAAGGTTGTGCTGTCTCTAACTTGCGTCTCGATGGCGGCCCGATCCTCAGACTCTTGTCCTACCTCCAGGAATAGTACAAACTCATCATGCTCCTCGCCAGTTTCACCCTCAAGATTAGGGCACATGAAACCTTCCTGTCTGATGATGTTCATACACCACCAAAGTCGTATGGCCGTTACCTCTGGATGGTTGTATAGTGAGCTGTTTTTCTTTTCCACAGCGGCACTGACCACTCGTAAATAAGATTCGGCAGCTAAGAATTCATTACTGTCGACGTCAGGGCCCACGATGTTATTGTCAATGTTCTCCATATCTGTACCACTGCCTCCACAGTCTTTAGATGAGTCCCTAGACGAATCCAGCATTCGTTTCCTGTGGACTGTTACAAGGTTCTCTGTTTCGGGCGAATCGCCATAAATTCGACGCACCCAACAAAACCATTGGGAAATTCTGGCTTGAAAGCCTGAGCCGGAAGGTGCATCACAACGTTTCAAACCACACGGATCCAATAGCCAGAGACCACACATCCAGAGAGTAAACGCACATTCGACCCACTGCTTTTCCCTAATCTTTGCAGCTTTTCGAGTACCTAAGCCTGCGTTCAGACAGGCACGAAACTGCGTCAAGAAATCCTTAGGTGATTCCAGCAGAATATGCTCGAGCCGAACAATTTGCATACACCTTGCTCCATCAGAATTTAATCCAACCGAAGTTCGCAAACTGCTGAGCAACGTTTGGGTGACCGTCCGGAGGATATGGAGCTGAAATCGACGGTACCGCGCTGCATGAAATTGCTTGTCGTTCATGGGCCACTGCGGCAGGTCATTTTCGTGAAAGGTGATCGCCGCTGTTTGTCTTTGGAGCTTCATCACTACGGCGCACATCACGTTGAGCTGGTTTCTTGTAAGGGTGTCGTCGAAAAATTTGTCTTTGGACCATAACGATTTATCTGGCTCGAAAAGCTCGCGCTCGTTAGAAAGAGCGCCAGATAGTTCCTCCAAAAAGCACGGCGAAAATTCATAAGATGGCTGGCTGTCGTTCTCCCCATTGTCTTCGGTCTGGTCTAGTAAACGAAGCCATTGTATACCTTCATTGTGTATTTGCTCTGTGAGATTTGGCATAGCAGAAACTGCTGTATCCCAATCGCCGGCTGATACTCCCTTTCCCATTGGAGAGTGGCTCTTGTTGAGTTCTTTACGAGAGGAGAGCCCCGAGGAGATAGCTAAATTACAGCGATCCATAGGATTTCGGAAGAGACTGAACCCATAACCCATGATGACTGATATATATCAGTAATGATCTACGGTCAACGGTTCCCCCAGTGGACGTAGCTTACGTTGTTCATTTGGCTTTGGGCCATAGTTATTCCAGATCTGTTGTCCTCCTCTATATGGCTCATCTATGACCAGACAGCAGTCCTCTCGATTGTAGAGCCACGTCACATTCGCAGACGGTCGATGATTAGCAAGGTCCACACCGGGGATTAGGACTGGAGAGTCATGGTCTACTGCTGGAGGAGCTCCATTAGTGGGATCATCTAAAAGATCTCCAACAAGCTTGTTATTGGCGAGAGCCGCGCCTGGGAAACATCTTGCATCCATTATACCGGCAGCCCATTTGTAAAGGTCCCTTGATGAATCAGTGTCCGCAGAGCAGGTATTTTCGCGGATGTGACTTACCAAGACCAGGCTTTCTTGAGGTCGGCTGGTGCGTCAGAAAGGGCTTCTATCCCTTCATCATGCTCTCTTCGTCGATCTTGCTCCAACCTCCTCATTGCGTCTTCTAGATTGGTGCCACGGAGCCATAGAAGGTCGTCGTTGTCATACCACAGCAGTGAGTTTAGCGCGCCTTCCTTGAATGGCTGGGGTAGAAACCGAATATAGGGCCACCAGAAAGACTGCTCTCCAAGCAAGTACTGTTCGACGAGGAAGAAGCGAACGACAACGGTTTTGGTGATGACCGTAGAACCGTCTTTTACTGGGCTTAAGCTGAACCGGTTAATGAATGGATTTTGTCCATGTATCACGTTGAGCCAGGAGATGGTGAGACTATGCGGACACGATGCAATCATAGTCCCTGGCGAAAGGCTACAGCCGATTCTGAGGCTTAAGTTGTTTCCAGCAAGACCAGAAGCAATCTCGACGTCCGGGTGAATTATGCCTCCATGGGAAACAAACCAGGGCCTGAAATCCGTCTCCATGGCTGGTGTTCTTATCTGGTTGTTGTCGATTGACAGATGGTTGGATCCTCGCAGGGTTAGTGCCGTGAACGCAAACTTGAATGGATAGCTTTATGGTTTCTTAGTTTCGACAGGGTACGCAGCTATGTTTATAAAATACTTCTCCACCGAGCCAGCGACCAGCAGTTTGAAAAACTCTGCTACCAGAGAGAATGAAAGCTTGCCTCTAGGCTATGACTAGCTCATCAAGAAAATTCCGTACCATGCTACGATAGCTCAGCGAACGAAAAGAGTAGAGGAGCAAAACACAAACCAACGAGCGAGCCGTATGTACAAAAGCGTGAAGATTGGGATCAGATGGAGTAAAGATGAGACACTTCAGTCACTCCTTAAGACCTTGGTATCTGCAGTTTCATATCCATACCCTCTCTCCTCCTACTTGGGGTATTATCTCATTTCCTCAGAACACGTTCCACAACGGGGCTTATCAATGCAGACTCGTCCCGGCGTGTCAGTCTCTCTGCCGGTAAGAATATCTATACTCTGGAAACAACCCTGTAGCAGTCTTCGGTTTGACAAAGCCATGCTCTCTCCACAAGATACTTGCCAATGAAGTTCTGAAGTGCTGAGCTATGTATGCAATCCCTTTGAGAACAACTCACGGAGGTGGTGTTTTCATACGTGAAGAGAAACTTCAGGCTTGTGGATAGTCATTGCCGCCATAAGCGCGGCTCTGGACCATGGCTCCGTTATCAGGCTTCCTCTTTTGAGTGGAATTCCTTATCGAGAAGGATAGCTATCAGTTTCCGGAATCCGCAGGCTTCGGTGCCACGGTGCCTTCCTTACCAAAAATGCTCACCATCCCAATCGTTGCTGGCTTCGGCCTACTCATCATCCTCCTGTACAAATACCTCCTCTATCCGGTCTTCCTATCACCCCTATCAAAGATCCCCAGCGCACATATCACATCCTCCTTCTCTCCTCTATGGATTTTACACAAAAGACGCATTGGCGCGGAAAACAGAGCGATCCACGCAGCCCATCAACAGTACGGACCTATTGTCAAATTAGCGCCTGATCAAATCAGCGTCAACTGCGTAGATGGAGGGATTAAGACCGTTTACAGCGGGGGCTTTGAGAAGTCCAAGTGGTATCACAACATGTTCGATAACTATGGGTAGACATTCCAGTGCCACTATACACATACATTTTTCTGAACGCAGTCAGCGTACCATGTCTATTTTCCATGACCGAAAACAAGCCGCATTCGATCCAAAAGCGCATGGTATCCAATGTTTATTCCAAGTCATATTTGCAGTCTTCCCTGGAAATGCATAAGCTCTCTCAAGTCATGATTTTCGAGCGCCTTCTGCCGATCGTGGAAGCAGCCGCTGTGAAAAAGATACCAACAGATGTACTTGAGCTCAATCTCGCGGCCGCAGGGGATTTTATCAATGCCTATCTATTCGGCTTGTCAAGTAGTACCAATTGGCTCCAGGACGTTGAGACCCGTAAGTTCTGGCTGAACAAGCACCAAATCCGGCAACCCCACAGGTTCTGGCCTCAAGAGCTCCCAGGCGTTTCGACTTTCCTCAACAGATTTGGTATTCATATAGTTCCTAAATGGGTCGATACGGCAAATCAAGAAATTGAGGCCTACAACCTCCAAATGTGCGAAGCGGCCGAAAAGTCTACCACAGAAGGACCAACGCCACAATCAGACGACGAAAAATCGTTTACCCCCCCTGTCGTCTGGAAGCAGCTATCCGACTCCCTCGTCACCACCTCCTCCAAGCTCCCCTCCTCAACCACTTCACCCCATCCTCACACCCTCCGCATTGCCACCGAACTCCTTGACCACTCGGCCGCCGGCTTTGACACCTCCGGCATCACCCTTACCTACCTCTTCCACGAACTCTCCCTCCGCCCCACCTTGCAAACCTCCCTTCGCACCGAACTCCTTTCCCTCTCCCCACATCTCATCTACCCCTCACACTCCCACTCTCTACCCTCCCCTCGCGCTCTCGACGCACTTCCTCTTCTGCATGCCATCCTGATGGAAACGCTCCGGCTGCACAGCGTCATTCCTGGCCCTCAGCCACGCATCACGCCTTCCACGCCTACATCACTTGCCGGATCGTCGCCGCTGCCGGGAGGTATCAGAGTCAGTGCGCAGGCGTATTCGCTGCATAGGAACGAGGAGGTTTTTCCGAGCTCGGAAGAGTGGAGGCCGGAGAGGTGGTTGGATGCCGGGAAAGACAAGACGGCAGAGATGATGAAGTGGTTTTGGGCGTTTGGGAGTGGGGGGAGGATGTGTATTGGGAGTAATTTCGCCATGCAAGGTAAGCCATTATTCTCCCTTCTTTCGACGACGACTCTCATAATCTCTTCCTCACCCTTCCAGAAATCAGACTCATCACCGCATCAATCTACACAAACTACACCACCCACGTCATCGACGACCGAGGCATCGAGCCCATTGACGCCTACGTCACGCCTCCGAAAGCGAACAAGCTGATCCTGGGGTTTCGACGAGTCGAATAGAAATACGTTACGCATGCTTTACCATGATGGTTGTTAGGGAGTGTCGATTGTGAATATGGGGGAAGGATGGGCGGATGGAAGGGGCTTTATGTAATTATGGGTTTATGAATGTGTGCGGATCTACGGGGTAACTGAGGCGAGCACGTTATGTTTGAGTGGGATGGTTGTGATAGAAATTTCGATTGAACGTTGACGAAGTTTTTCCAGTAGCACCCGAGACGGACTTGCAATCCGCGCTCATGACGCCGTACGACACACAGCCTCCGTAGCTCGCATGCGTATTGACACAAACACGTGAGAAGCCACCCAAGCCCCCAACCCATATATACATCACCTGCCTACTTGCAAGCCTACCTTCTATTCTTTCTTCCCATCTCTCTTCTCTTACATCCCCCGCTTAAAAGCCGCCACCACATCCTCCTTCCTCCACTCAATCTCCAAACTCCCCTCATACACGTCCTTGACCACTCTCGCCACCCTCTCGCCCACGCCTAGATACCTGATCTCGCACTCTCGCAACACCTTCGCCACAAGCCCCCTGCTCAGATTCAAATCATCGGCATCCCCAATGTGCTTCTCTACTCTCTTTTTCAAGGTCTCGATTCCCCTTCGTATCTCCTTCGCATCGTGGGTGGATAATAGTTTCTTAAATGTGGAGCGCGAGTGACTAGCGCGCGTGGCGATGGATGTAGGGTTATCGGGGTGCGCGCGGAGTAGGGATTCGGTGCTTTCGATGAAATCGAGAAGCTTGCCTAAAGGACGGCGTATCACGGCACTGAGATAGAGGTCTAGGTGCTCGGTCATCTCCTCCAAAGCACGGGCTTTCCATTCGTCAAGGACGGGGTTTCCTTTCACAAAAACTTCCTCGATATAATGATTCATATTTTCTATTAGCAAGATATGGTAGTTCAACGCCTCTTTGTCCTCAGGATCACCTTGGGAGCCACCGGCTGCGGCCATGGCGATTGGGGATTCCTTGGCAATGAACTTGAGGGACTCGAACATGGCTTTATTGATGGAGGAGTAGGCTGTATTGACCATAGTGCGTATGGGAAGGGTGTCGAGGCCACGGGAGGGAGGAAGCATGGTTTCGATCGCCAAGGAGAAATTTGGGAAGGTTTTGATGAATGCAATGACGCCTTTCCGTTTCTTGATTTTGACCTTCGTGTCTTCGATGCCACGGACTTGATCCTCCACAAAACGGGAGAAAAGGGTAGCAAGGCGGTCGTGGATTTTGGAAAGGGCGTGGATGAGGAATTCCTGGTTTGTTTCGTCGAGTTCGGATAGCTGGGATTCTAGGGCGAAGAGAACGCCAACGCCTTGAAGGGGTTCTTGTTTGATGACCCAATCAACTAAGTTTTGGAGTTCGGGGGGCCAGAAAGAGTATATGTCTTCTATGATGCTTTCTACTTTCTTTGCCATATTGCGATCGGGGTCGAATAACTTCTTGTCTAATGGTCCTCCACCGTGTCTGCGGTCCGGTGCGGTAGAAATTGCGTCTATGAAGTCCGAGTTTTCAAGGGAACTGACATGGAAGAGGTCGACAACGAAATTCTGTTCAACAAAAATCATCCGAGCCATTTCACTCAGGGCACCTGCAAAAGCTTCGTAAGCGGTCACCTTGCCGTCTTCTGGTTTTCCACCACTGGAATTCCGACTCGCATCACCAGCTGCACGAACAGTCTTGGATCGCTTGACGGTCAATTTGCGAGCAACAACGCTTTCGCTTTCCTTCTCCTGCGTTGTGAAAAGGACGTCTTGCTCATCGCCAGCAGCTTTTCTGGTGACGCGTTTCCAAGCAAACATGTTGTCCCTAAATTGGTCTGCATATGACTTCTTCATGGAATTTTCGTACATTCGCATCATATCCTCCCATTCCGAAGGCTCAATCTCACGAGCAAAGAGCATCAATGGCGAGTAAAGCCACAGCTCTTGCTTGGGCTTCTCTCGAAGTTGATAGTCAATTTTGGTAGCTAGATTAGATGCAATGCTCTTACGCCTGTTGTCGATGGCTTCCACAGTCTGTACTTCGATTTCCTTGAACCTGGCCGACAGGTAATGCTTCAGACGTTGGATGAAATCAATACTTTCCCTGCGATACCCATCTTTCTTTTCGCGGACAGCTCGCATGGAGCTCAACTGGGTTCCCCTTGGGCCGCTGCTGGTTCTTCGGTCGACGCTACCTTCTTCAGAGGTGTTGGGCCGAGTGCCGTTTTGGCGCAGTCGTGGATCGATGGTAAGCATGGCGGTGTACAGTTGGGCAAGGGTCGTTTCTACGGCCTGTAGGCTTTCTAACTTTGTCAGAGAAGCGTCTCTTAGAACCCTAAGTTCTGAGGTAGAAATCGAGATGGTGTCCAATAAGGTCTTTAGCTCTGTGTGTAAGAGTTTCTGATTGGCAGTCTTCACTTGTAGGCCCTGCGATTGAGCCTCGATATATGCAACGTCTTCACTTAGAGTCTACCGAGTGTTAGCCAGTCATATTTTCGTTGGCTGAGATATGGCCATACCCCTAGTTCGACGTTGTATAATGTTAGTAGGCCATCGAGTTCTTCACATTCTGCAACTACTTTGTCCATCATCTCGCCCACTGCCGCCACTCGCTCATCATTGTCCTCTATGGCTCCCAGCCAGCTCCCAGCCTCGACTCGGGCTAGCTCCTTCCGTATTCCTGTCTGAAGCTCTTCGAACGTATTCCTATCACTTCTCTCTTCTCCCCAACCAAAATCATTCAGCACAGATTCTATCTCGAAAGTACGACCTTCTAGTAGGCTAGGATTAATACCCAAAACCTTGGCATATTTAGCAGAGTGATCCGATCTCCTTTTCCGCCGAACCTCGTCGGGAACCTTCTCCGGTATTGGTGGAGGTTTGTCAAAGGGGGGAGTCTCTAATCTAGGAACAGGAGGTATAAATGGGACAGCGGGTTCTGGAGCCGATGTCGTGATCTGGACTGTAGGTGTTTCCTTCTTTGGTTCGAGCGGCAGAAGTTGTTCAATATCACTCTGATCTATGGTCGCAGTCTTGACCGTGTCTTGGCTTTTACCCCGAAGTAGAGAAGGAGCTGGGAAAACGCCAGATATTCCATCTGCCTCACTGGCAGCTTTCTCCTTGTCTTGCTGGAGTTTCTCCACAGCACTTCCCGCGCGAGGCTTGAAAGCATTATAGGCAGTTGCGGCTTTGCGAAGTTTATTAGCAATCTCAGCATTCGATTTCTTCTTAATCATTGGGCCAAGGCCAGGCCTATGCTGTTCTTCCTCGGCAGGTGGCTCGGGCGGTGGGACTGGGGACGCTGTAGCAGTAGAGTCCGCTACACTTGAGATGCTTCTATCGACAGTAGAGATTGATGAAGAGCCGTCAGCGAGGACTGCGTTATTAGGATGGATGTCAGCTTTAACAGCTGTTTGTGGTCCTGAATTGTTTGATGAGCCTACGATGGGAACAGACTGATCGATCGCAGATGACGAGTTATTGCTAGTACCTTCACCGTGCTCAGATAGTGGTGGTACTTGCACATAATCTTCTGGGAGGCCTGGCGTAAGATTAGCCGTTGGGAACTTTTCTAGAGTGTCAGATCCGTCTCGCTGTGAGGATTTGAGTCCTCGATCCAGCATCGGAGGTCTGATACGCTCGGGCACTGCGGCTTGAGGAGGAGGCGATGCGCGTCGTCTACCGGGTCTTAGTCCATGAGGCACATTTCGGTCCTCTGGTGTAATCGAGCGTTGTTCAGTTGGTGGTTCCATTCGAGAAGTGGCATTATAGCTTCCATTCTGACGAATTCGTTCGCCACTTGGTCGCGGACTTGGCTGCTTATAGACGGAGGTACCATCTCGGAAGGACTCGATACTTTGAGCTCCGTTTAATGGCCGAATCATTGAATCAGACTGTAAGGAACCATTCGTACGTATGGACTGGTTTGCAGGTGAGTCTGATCTCTGTGATCCGAATTGAGGTTGTGAGTTTTGAGGTTTGAGGTTACGAACAAATTCAGAAGATGGAAATTGCCCTGGCATACGACGTATGCGATCATCGCTTTCTACTGTTCGCAAAGGGCGTTCACGGGGCTGGCGCTCTTGAGACTGGCGCTCTTGGGGTTGCCGTTCCTGGAAGTGTCGATCTTCTGCCCATTCTCGTGGCTGCCGCTCTTGTGAGGGTTGTTCCTGTGATGGACGCTTGTGCCCGAGGCGTTCCTGTGAGGAATTTTCCTGTGACGAGCGTTCCTGAGAGGGACGCAGTCGAGCATCCCTGCTACTCTGCTGACTTGGCTGAGTTACGGCTTGAGGTCGAATTTCACGCAAACGTGTAAGCTCTTGTGTCGGAGCAGCTGGTTCAGCTCCAGGAGCTAAAGTGGGTGGTATTCTCGATTGAGATACGGGCTGTGGACCAGCAGCGCCGGCGAGTTGTTCAAGTTCTTGCGGATCGAAGCCGGACAATTGCGGTAATTTACCCCCCGTGTACTTCTTATAAATCTTGATCATGCTATAGATAAAAAAGTCTTTCTCTTTTGTAGTACTAGCTTGCCAGTAATATGGTTTCTGGATTGTGACGAGGAAGCCAACCCCGCCCGCCCGCTCTTTATTCTGCTGTTCTTCGGCATTTGTAGGCATGGAGTTTGTGTAGGACTCGATCTTCGTCAGATCGTCCAGGTTCCATGTCTTCCCAATCGAAAAGGTTCCATTGCTATTCTCCCGTGCCTTGTGAACCCGTACACGCCCTGATCTCCGGACTGCTACAACAATTATTCGGGGCTTCTTATTCTCCGGTGGGGATAGGGTTGGCGGAGGGGAGGACGGGAACGCAGCATCCTCAATGATTCGAATATGAGTGATGTAGGATTCCGATACTAGATCTTAGATCAGTATACTACATCCCATATCCGACGCGCAGCATACTTGATCCATCAGGCTCCTTCTTTCCAAAGCAGCTTTCAACAATGCGCCTCTTCTCGTCCTCAAACTTCTCCGCGCGGCTCATTGCTGCACCTGTCGAAGCGGAGCCTCCGTTACGCATCTCGGGAGCTGGTCTGGACTGTTGAGCTGCTGATCCGTTCGGAGGACCGCGCACGCGCCTGTTGGGATCATTGATATTCATGGCGGAGCGGTGCGGCGGGGACAGGAGGTGGTAGAACTTAATCGCACCGGTGTCCGTGTAACTCCAGATGAACCGCTCTCATCGGTTGCGGTGGGTAAGAGGGTTATACTTCACAGCTTTTAGGAAGGTTACACTTGGGTAGCTAAGCACCTAGGACTGCCTGGTACAGTAAGGCATTGATTCCTGCAACGATGAACCCTCGGGAGATGTTTGACCGGCAGCCAATTGAACCACGCTAGTCTCGAATCGTAAATAGCGCCCGCTTTCCCACTAAGTTTTTGTCTGTCAAAAACAAATTCTGATGTCTTCGTGCATTTCCTTACAATTTCCAAGGGCGTCAGATTCTGTCAAGATGCGCTCGGAATCTGGGAAGAAGAAGAAGGAGAAGCACAGCAAAACTGCCGCTGACAAGCCACAGCCGGAACGGTTGTTCACACCAGATGAGCATAATCTAGTTCTGAAGCCCGAGTCAATGTCGGAGGAGCAAGATCACTTAATTAAGGCCTTGAACTACAAATCTGTCACCGCACCAATGAAACCTCCACCACCAGCACAACTACTGACTCTCGTTGGCGCATTCCTCACTTCTTACGGTTTGATCAGTGCCTCTCGATCATACACCACTGAAGTGGCTGCACGAGCCAAATTGGAAGCTTGGAAACCAGGGCTAGGCGCGAAGTTACCAAAGGGCTTCCCTGATCTAGTAAATATTTACGACCATTGGTACAAAGAGCATGGACAGAGGACAAAGCTTGACGAGACAAGTAGCGATGAAAATGGCGACCATGCTACCGTGCAGGCTAAACAACCCAAAAAGAGCAAGAAGGACAGTAAAGCCAAGGTGGAAGCAGACGTGACAAGTAGTAGTGGGAGCAGCAGTGGCAGCAGTAGCGACGATAGTGGGTCAGATTTAGAGTCGGAGGGCGTTGTATCTACGTCAAAATCTACCAAGAAACAAGCTTCTGCTCCAAAGCCTATGAAAACAGTAACAAGTTCAAAATCATCATCTGCATCGATGTCAAGTACAAGCTCCGATAGCGACGCCGATGACGAGAAGGAAGCCCCTGGCGCTAAACTGCCCTCTGTGACACCCACTGCCAGCAACCCGATTAACAAGTTGAAACGAAAGGCAAGTTCCAGTGGATCGTCAAGCTCAGAGACTGACTCCGAATCCGACTCGTCGTCATCTGATGAGGCTGAAGCACCTCCAGCAAAGAAAACAAAGGCAACGCCCGTTAAGAAGCAATCTGCATCCGTCGCCGCACCAGTTCCGAACAAACCCTCTGAGGAACCAGCAATAAACTCCTCATCATCCTCAAGCGGATCTTTATCCAGTGACTCAGACGATCAAACCCCGGCAAACAAAGCTCTCCCTACATCGCCGTCAGATTCTAGCTCATCCAGCAGCGACTCGGATGCGCCAGCACCAGCCAAACCCTCGAACTCGACAACCGCCAAAATCAACAAAACCCAAACGGCAACCCTACCTGACGACTCCCTCAAGTCTTCAACCGACTCCAGCGCTACCCTGGAAAACCCTTCCGCCAAGAAAACCTCCAGCTCAGACACAAGCACGTCCATTACTTCCTCATCATCCTCCTCGCCTCCGCCCAAGCTCGAAGCCCCATCATCTCAACAACTCGCCAAAAAGCGCAAACGCTCCGCCTCCCCCACAACGTCCGCAGCACCAGAAGCTTCTACCCCTGAAGGTCCTCCCACCAAAAAACCTACCAAAAAGCAGCCAAACGAGCGATTCAGCCGTATCCCCGCGGACGTCAAAGTCGACCCCAAGCTGGCCTCGAACGCGTACATACCGAACGATTATGCGGATCGCGCGTTCAAGGATCTGAGTGTGACGAAGGGGAAGGGGTTTACGAAGGAGAAGAATAAGAAGAAGAGGGGGAGTTATAGGGGGGGTGTTATTGATGTGGAGGGGAGTAAGTCGATCAAGTTTTACTGAGAGGGGAGCTGCATGTAGGCTGTGTTTTGTGGGATAGACGATGGAAGATTGGAGAACGAACCTTGGAATGCCATAGAAGTACCTCCAAGGCATCTCGGAATAATCATAGTCATTGTTCCAGGGTTCAGGAGCTAGATATTAGTACCATAAGCTCATAGAAAGTTCCATTCCCACGAAACTAGCCTCCTAGATCTCTCACCCAACCCCACCATCCCTCCCCATCAAAACCAAAACAACGACTCCACCACAACTATTGTTTCCATTCCCGCGCGAAACATATGTACAGTAGCTCCCTCCATCACGTGTCTAACGCACGCAATTCGGTAACATAGACATCACCAGTCACGACCCCAAAGCCTGTCTTCCATCAACAGAATGGATTTTTTTTCCATCATCGATAGAGGGGCCCCCCCCCCTCCCCTTATTGAGAAAGAGAGCCAATGGACGGATTAATCCGCATCTGGGGGTCTTGCATGCGTTCATTCATTTTTCGGCGAAAAGGTGTTATTTTTCAATGACGGGTTATACAACGGTAGAATAGCGAGATGATTGATTTGAAATATCTTGCGGTCGTTTTTCGTTGCTGTCTCTCTCTTTTCTTACGGTGCCCAAATTTCTACTGTATTAGAGCTGAGATGAGCTAGGGGAACGTTTCGCTGTTGTTTTCACTTACTCTTTGGCCTGGGTGTTTTCGAATGGGGGGGTCTGGAGTGTGATTTAAGCGGAAGAGATGGGTGGGTTGGTGCGTTGTTCGTGGAACCTGGGGGTTTTAATTGAGGATGGGGCTGTTTGAGCCATGGATGGAAAATTTCAGCGTGTCCACGAAGACTGAGGGGCTCGTCGAGCAATAGGGGATGGTAATGTATTTCATCAATGGACGACGAGAGTCCATGGTTCGCTTGCAATGGGTAGTTGAATCTTGATTTGTTGTTTCCGTTACGGAAATAAGCGCTAGTAGAATCCTCTATCTGGATATTCCGGGAGGGGTTTAGATTCGATATTATGGTCTCCGAGGAAGGGCTAGGTCATGAGTCGTCATCCCCATGACTAGTGGTCGTTTGGAGTTTGCTCTGTTCGATAAGAGCGCTGATGGATGGCTAGCAATTGAAGTTTATGAGCAGCCGTTGAATGCTCAATCACAAGATTGTGTCTGGACTGTGGATTACGTCCAAGTCGGCAGGCCGGTCTCGCACTGTTCATTCATGCAGTTGCTACTTTTCTTGGTCATCCAAAGCCGCCCTGGCTTCGGTAACAGATTTCTTTGGGAGTGGCTTCGCTGAAGTGGTTTGGAGATCTTCGTTTCGGAGTGCTATGCATCTACCGACTGATTTGCAGCCGCCGCAGAAGTAGTGGTGGCAAACCACACAAGCTTCGGCCTGGATAGCGTAAACATGGCCTGTACGGCACTGGCAACATATTCGTATTATGAAGCTTGGAACCGATTGTCCTTTTAGGGTGTGTGATTCTGCTTCGTCTGTAAAAGGCGTTCGACCCTCGGTCCTGGCTATTTGTCGGAGCTTGTTCGCTATTTTTTGGACCATTCTCGGCCGCTCGAAACTTACAGCTGTCAATAATGGGGTGCGCTCGGCATCGTTCACTACTTGCAATCCAGCCCCCCAGCTTAGTAACTTGTCCAATACGTCCTCTCGACCCATCTCGATTGCTTCAAACACTGGCGTCCAATGGTCCCAGGTTTGCACATTGATGTCGCTACCTGCTTTATAGAGGAGCTCTAAGATCTTGACAGAGCCTCCACGAGCTGCACGGTAGAAGGCCGTAGTTCCAGAATGGCTCGTAGCATGAATCGAGGCTCCTGCGCTGATTAATACCTCAACCACATCTTTATTGGCTACTTCTGCCGCTATATGCAGTGGTGTAAGAGCCCTGGTCCCCATTCTAGCCTCGAGTAAAGCTCCCTTAGCAACGAGGATCCTGACTAGGTTTGCATGCCCAGAAAAAGACGCAACGTGAAGCGCGGTCCAATCATTGAACCCAAACGGACCATGTTCTACAGGGTGGATGCTGTCGATTCCGGTCTCGAGAACGCTATCGTTGACGTCGACTCCGGTTTCCAGGAGGTATTCCACAAGCGGCTCAAGACCGAATAAAACTGCGTAGTACATTGCCTTGATTTCTTGAACAGTCGAGGGAAATTGGTAAGCTTGTCGCCAGGAAGCGTAGTGTTGCTCTACAAGGTCTGTGCTCAGGAACCATCGCAGACTCTTTATCAGCTCATCAATACTGAGGCTGCCATTATCTAACGCCCTCCTGACTTGGACATGCCATTGTTGAGCGGCAGATCTCAGAAAAGGGTATGCTTGTATTCGCGTTTCTAGATCGGCTTGTGATAAGCACGGTAATTTGAAGTCTAAGAGTTGAAGATACTGAATGGAGGTCTTGGCGAGCCTTGCCACTGTATCGATCGGGTCCAGGTAGAATTCAGCTACCGGGCTTCCTAGAATACGAGGAGATGTTATGTATTCCTGAATTGAAAGATGCGCCAAGTGGACAAATGGAGACCTAGAACGCTCGTGGTGATCAACTCTGACTAGGCTTCTGCAGAGAGTAAGAACGTCCCGTGGATCAGTGGCAATAGCGTCAGAATCTCGATAGGTATCATTTGGCTCGATTGATATGGCTTCTGCGAGCTGGTCAAGGGTTAGAGGATTAGCGCTTCCTACAAGCCAACGCAGCATAGCTTTCACGCTTTCAATACTATCGGGGTTCTCTTCCTGTATCTTGTGCAGGATTTGGATGTATGTCTCGTCCAAGCCTCGTGGTAGATTCCCAAGTGCATTCTTTATAGCTCTGTCAGAGTGCAGGCGTGATAGCTGATCAAGTTGGATCGCGGCCCATAGAAACCTAATAGCAGGTAGATAAGCATGATTGCGCTCCGCAGATCTATAGAGGGTACTCACATGGTGCCTGCTCGATCACTAATTGTGGAGATGATTTCTGCCTTCAAGTGAGCATTCCTCAACTTCAGGATGCCCCTTGCTAGCCGATGTTCTACTTGGTTTGTAATGTAAAGACGAATGTCGTCGTCCACGTTTTGCTCTCGACTCAAAGAGATGTGGATTCCATCCTTTGCGAGAAGCTCAGTCTCTATCACCAAGTCTTCTCTACTCGTGACTAGCAATTGTACTGTAGCCTGAGATGAAGATTCGCCGTCGGATTCTGTTGCCAGTTGCTGAAGGCCTCGGGCAAACTCAGCTACTTCTTGACATTCATCAAGAGCATCAACTACAATGATGGTCCGTTTGAAACGGTAAGATATTGATTGCAGCAAGGCTTTGAGATCGGATAGATTTAGGGTTGGACTCGTACTTGTTCCTTTCTTGAGCCTGTGGTAAATTCCTTCGATGTCATTCATGCAAGAAGCGTTTTGTTCGTAAAGCTGGTAGACAATGGTAGACAGAAATGTTCGAAAGGTCTGTTTGTCTCGGTTCTTATGGTCACAAAAGAAGTATGCTAGGCCAATGTCTTTGCCCAAGCGCCTCAGATACTCAATAATAGTTGCTGCAAGCACAGTCTTACCGCTACCAGGAATACCGGAGATCCAGAACAGCCCGTTGCTATTCTTCGTCCATGCATGGAATAACGGCAAATCGAAGAACCAATTCCCCGTCCCAGATTCCCGCAGCCGTAAAGCATTTTCAAAATTCTCCTCCACATTGACATGGACTGGGCACAACCATCCTAATATTTCCTGTTGATCTTTGCTGCACTTCAGCTCGCTGACGTCTTGCGCTATTGCGTTGGTCTGATTTTCAATTCGCTGTACAACAACTGCTGTATCCACAGATAGTGCTGCAGTAAAGGTATCTTTAAGCCGGCGAAGCCTTGCAAGAAGCGTCTGGGTTGCCCCCTCTTTCAGAGGCCAGAAAAGGGTTTTCCCAAAATTGCGTTTCCGTTGTCCAGATACCTGTTGACATGTTGCGACAAGCCCCTCGATTTTCTGGAGAACTTCCAAACTATCTGTTATGGCGCCGCTGTTGACTAAGGCCTGAAACGCAGTTGACGCTTGACCACTGCTTTCCTTTTCCACGAGCGTCTGCAGTCGGTCGAACAATATATTCAGCCCAGCAATCTCACTTAGGAGACAGCGAAGTTGTGTAGGAGCTTCTTGAACACTTTTGATATAGTGATACCCTTCAGCTAATATTGTACCGCTTAGACTGATAAGACCAGCGGCTCCGGCAGCTATCGACAAAGGATCCGCCATCGCGATGTGCACATACTGGTCACTGGAGTCGGGGATTAAGGGTAGAGCTTGTATTAACTCTGATATCTCCCTTGATAGCACGAATGGTGACTATTTATACTTATAGTGTGGTGGGGTGTAAGAATTAAGCATAATACATACCACCAGCAATTTATCGTCTTGCCGTCTTAGGTACTTTATGTTATTAAATTTTCATGTAGTCTACAATGATTAAAACGAAACAACAAACATCTGTGCAAAGCAAGATCAATATAGAAAAGATAAAGAATTAATTGTTCAAACTTCAGAAATGTCGAAGAGCACAGTTGAATAAATGGAAGAATTCACATGCGAGACATGGTCGGTGAACGAAGATGCTTCACTTCGAGATTCCAGGCGCCTTGTCTTATATGTTTCATTCAGAGTGGGCTCTGGAGATTGAGATGGAGATGGGGACGGTTTGGTCATAAGAGGGGGAGCGGGGTGCGATAAGGTAGACGTACGGTGTATGAAGTGGAGGTGTAAATGAAGTGGGATAGCACAGTCGATTAATTACTCTTCTAGCTTAAAGTAGCACTCTATCGCGAAACATCCTTGTGTATCTGTGTCTAGGATAAGGGTATCACCGCCGCCCCTTGAGCCCTTGTAAACTCCGTCGCTAAACGCAATGCAGCACATCTAAGAGTTAATTGGAAGCGTTTTGAGGGAAACCATAGCCAGGCCCTCTCACTCTATCTGTCAAAGTTCTCTGATCAAAAGAAGGTTCTCAACAGCTTCCCGAATCAGCAGAAGTGTAATTGGTAGATCCTGTAGGGCACATGGTCTCATTGCACTGTTTGGCCAAGATCGCATTCGGGATCCAGACTGGGAGGGCGTCGGTAGCGTTGAGCACGTTGCCCGCGGCGTCCTTGGCCTCAGCGTACACGTAGCGGTTAAAGCCCGCGGGACTCAGCGTGATGTTTGTCTCGAACCCGGTCTTTTCGGAGCCGCCCGCAAGATGGAAACCGGTATCGGTGCTGTTTCCGGCATACACGCTCCAACTCTTGACGTCTGTCGCGCCGTTCCAGGACATGTAGGCAGTGATGGGCGCGGAGCAATTTTGCGCGTAGGCGACGACATCTGGTCGCGCGGTTGGGTAGCCGGACCAGGGGGCGCGGAAGGCGCGGTAGCTGTTTTGGGCGAAGCGGGCGTGGTAGAGGACGTCTCCGTTTGGGGCGTACTCGCTCAGAGCGGCGTCGGCACCCCAGCCGAGGAAGCGGTTGCCGTTCGAAAGGAGCTGGAAGGAGCCTTGGCTTGCGGATATGTGCCCTTCGGGATGGATGTACTGTTCTAGTAGCGCCGCGGTTTTCTTGTCCGTATCCAGGGATACGATCATGCCCGAGGAGGCGCTGACGGTGGTGGGGGATAACCCCCCATCGGCGCCATTGTCGAAGAGAGAAATGTTGGTCACAGAGCCGGAGGTGCCTTGGAAGCGGGCCATGTGCTGGCGCGAAAAGTTGAAGGAACCTTCATTGGTAAAAGAGTTGTTCTTGCCGCCAAGACGCCAGATGACATCACCCGGGTTCGAGCTCTTCATGCCAGCAATCTTGTATATGGCATCACAGTGACGGGAGGAAACCATGTAATCACCGTTCTCGTCCTTGTCGATGGAATTAAGGTGGAAGTAGTCGAAAGGTTTGCTCTTCGTGTCAGCTTTGGGGTCAAACGGAAAAGTGCTCTCGGTGACGGGAATGTGATCCAAGGAGCACCACTGGAACGTTTCGTTCCTACTGGCAATGTCGATTTCCTGGAAACAACCTGAGACCGCAAATCCATCTTTGGCACCACCGATAGACGACAAATCTGCCGGGACAGAGTGGTAAACATCCTGAAGAAATATTTCTCCGTTATATCCGTTGGGAGTATGCAGCTCATGAAGATCTGGACCTTCCAAATTGTTGACAGCAGTGAAATTGTCACCAACTGGGTTGTACGTTTTGTCGAGGAACTTGATAACACCAGCCGTAAATCCCGCGCCCGATTGTGGGTCACCGTCATTGAAGCAAAGATGATCTCCCGAACAACCGAGGTAGTCGCAGACATGCAGGTCCATGGCTCTGTACTCGACACTATCAGAGCCTTTCCAAACAAGGGTCTGGATTAAGTCAGCACTCTGCACTGCCGTGACTGGAGACGATTCACTTACCCCGTCGCTCTCGAATATATGAGGGCCGCCAAGAATGGCAGTGTCCCCGTCGGCATATGGAGCTACGAAGATGTATCCGGGATCCAGTTGGTTGGGGCTGTTGTTGGTTCTTATGTCTAGGGCAATTGCTTGCTGGCCAGCTTTCTGTTGATCGTCAGCAGCTGGGTCTCTTCCATATTTTCGACTACACTGTTCACAGGGATACGCTTTTGATGCTGGAAGGGGTGGAAGAAGAGCTTGTGAATATTACTTACAGTCATGAACGTTTGGAACTGAGCTTGACCGAGGCCCAGTAGAGCAATCACTGCAACCAAGTATCGAGACATCTTTTGAGACACCGATGTAGAGCAGATGGTAGAGTGCAGATGCTGAAGTGAAGGTCAAGGAAGTTGGCGGCGCTTTTTAGATGAGCCAGCCGAAACCAACACAAGCGTGGCGGGGGTGAAGAAGTGAATGAAGTGAAATTAGATGATAGGGAATGACAACGACTTAAGAGATCTATTTCACGCTGCCCGCTGTAGAATAATGAGGTACAAGAGAGTGGACGAGTTGTTTGCCAACGACTCAAGGAGAAGAATATATACTTGAAGAAAATCCGTGTCGAAGGAAGGATGAAAAAGACAAAGATAAATTTGGGGTATCCTAAATCCTGAATCCTGAATCCCGAATCCCGAATCCCAAAAGAGCATTCGGGACTCCGCCTTATTCCTCAGCCCGGTGAAATTGTCAAGTTGCAGTGTTTCAAGATCAGGGGCGGGGTGGGCCCAGGGCTGCGGGTTTGGACCCACCAACGACATTCATTTGGAGCATTCGAAGCTTTGTCATTTATTACCTGTACCCCTACCTCCATCCTTGGGCTTTGGCGAGATCACGAGAGCATCAGGAAAGGGAGGTACTTTAGGTATGTACCTGGAGGCTGAAGTCATCTTCCAGGGACTTCTACGAGCGATATCATGAAATCAGCGGGCGGTCTAAAGTACTCGTAATCCGGACTCCGGAGGGGCAAAGAAGCTTCGTTAATCATGATGCTGGACGTTGCAGCCTGGATCTCTGTTTGCGCGTACGGAAGTACTCTGTAAGTGGCTGTAGGTTTTGCGTATTCCATACGGAATACGGAAATGTTGTTCAGCTTTCTGTGCTTATCAGGCGTGGGGTCCGTCCGGTCAGGCCAGCGAAACCTTCGGATGTTACCTTAGCGGCCGCTGCGCCATATAGCCGCAGTCATGGCAAGTTCCGTGGCGAGTACAAGGCATCAAGCGAGATTGGGAGGACAACCGCAAGACCAGCCTTACGATCATCTTTTCTCTGTTCTCCAATCAGGATCTAAAAGTCGCAACTCGTCACCTACAGCCTACAGGGCTGCAGAAGACAGCTTGGGGGGAATCGATCCGTGCACTAGTTCTAGGTAGTGTCTCGGCCCCTCATCACTCTGAAGTCGGAACTGAACTGGAACTGGAGCCGGGAGGTTGTGGCTTCGTGATCAAGGTTCGTTCACACAGCACAGCAACAACAGTCTATCTCGGGTCTATCGCGTGGCTCAAGACTCTAATTTAACGATGACTCTGGACTCTGCAAATTGCAGGTCGTTGAAGGATTCCCACCAATATTCTACCTGTCAAGCTGTCGTGCTGATTTGAAAATAGCTCACGTAGGTAGGCAGTGGGTGGTACGCAGCAGCACTCCCACCGCCTCGACAATGCCAGCGCAAGAGGACGTCGGAAAGATCCAAGCAGCACGATGCAACGACAATCGCTTATAGGAAAACTCTCACGGAATACTTGGTTTCAGATTCGGCCAGAGTTGCAATTTTCCGTGCTGCATGTGCATCGTACATCAGGCGTTTGCTAATACTGCAGAATGGCGTGAGCAGAACACATCCTCTATCTTGTTTGTCTGCCGGGACCTCGCACTCCTCTTGCACCAAGTACCAATCAACCACAATCGCTGCGACCGGAAATCTGACCGGTGGAGATTGCAGGAAGTATCATCGGATACGAATTTCAAGGCAAACGAAAGCTTTGGTCACATTTCAAGGATGCTTTACTCGCCAGATAGGCTGTAATAGCATCATGGGAATCCCTTACATCAGGCTACCTGCTCCCCGAAGTGGCCAATGTGAAAACCCTGGCAGGCCGCAGCAGCTCTGACCGTATGACGCGGAAGCATTGCTTTGATCCAAGACTTTTCAACACATGATCACATCTATGGCAAGACACCGTACTTGTTTTTCGACGGAAGTCCGCCGCACTGGAGCCGACCAAATCTCGGATGATGAGCCACGCTAGGCTTCAAATAGCTTGAAGTAACTGGGAAAGGCTAGCGTATTAATCCTCCGAATCCGAGAGTGCGGCTCCGTAAGTAAAAGATTCATCAATTCTTGTTGTTGAATTCGATGGCCAACGCAATTACAACGGCCCAGCTACGTCATCTTAGCAATATCAGGTGCCAGATTTGGCATACCGCAACCGCGTCGACCGTCTACAGTGGCAAGAAAGCACTGCCTTGAGTAACTGACCTCAAGCGAAAAGATTGCCACCTGTACATGGTTATGGTTGGTGCTTAAACTCAGCACTCGTCAGCCCTCAACTTACGACTCACCCAAGATATATTTGATTCAACTGATTTACAACTTTGGTATGGATACGAGAACGTCCAAGTAGCGGACGCTCTACGTCTCCTAGCAGACTACCTATTCAAGTTTATCGACCGACTTCTGACACGATGATGCTCGCACAAAGCTTGTGCCAGTGGTCAATTCCCCCCAAAAACGCTTGGAAACCCCTATCAGGTTCCATGCCTATGCTACAGCAACCTCAGCACATGTTTCTTACATGGTTGGTGGGCATTGGCTCCCTACACCCTCATCCCTTCTCCACCAACCCCCATCTACCTTTCCCACTTCACCATACACACCGTCATCGTACCACGGCACGCCCAGATGACAGATGGTAGTGTATCTTAGGGCTAGAGGAGAAAGCTAGGCCCGGGGGGCGGGGCCGGGGCTGGAGAGATAAAGGAGTTGGGTGGGGGTTTAGAAAAATCAACCTCTACGTTTAAAGAGTGCAGACCTATGCGGTACATATGTACATAGCAGAAGCACAGCTTTAAAAAAAACCCAAACAAAAACCGACACGTGTAAAGACGCCGTACCATCTCCCAAAGAAAACCACCCACGCCGCGCATCAAGAACATCCTCCTCCCTCAAAATTCCCCACTACAGTAACCTTCAAAAAAAACCCAGCAAGCACGCACACCCCCTCCCCCCTCCCCCGTCATATCTCTCCCTCCCCCTCTCCCTCTCCCTCTCCGCACTTCCTCTCCGCTCTCCCTCTCCCTCTCCCTCTCCCCCCTCTCCCTCCCCCGCCCCAAGCTCCCCCCTCCCCCCACCCCCACCCAGTTCCACCGCCACACATCCATCCATCGCCTTGATATATATTTTATTTTTCTCAATTCCAGCTTGAGACGATTTTGTGTTCTCTGCTGTGTGTGTGTGTGTGTGTGTTGAGGTTGAGGTTGAGGTTTGAGGGGGGGTTAAGGGTTGGGGGTTGGGGGTTGGGGGTTGAGGGTTTGAGGGTTTGAGGTTTGAGGGTTTGAGGTTTGAGGGTTTGGGGTTTGGGGGTTGAGGTTGAGGGTTGCGGGGAGGGGTTTGAGGTTTGAGGGGTTGAGGGTTTGAGGGTTTGAGGGACGATGAATGGGATAAGCGGTTTTTTGTGAATAAATGAGTAAATAATCAATAAATATAATTGTAATTGTAATTCATACACCCTTGTGACATCGGTTTAGATCCGATCCATGGGGGAAACTATGCTATGTGTATCGAACGGACAAAACTCTCTGAGGGAGAAAATCGCTCGCCGACTACACGATGACTTCACGTCGTCGAAACAATAATTTTGACACTATGTTATCAGTAATGAATCTATAGCTTCTATTCAGCGCGTGACGCTCAAGTAAACTCTTAATGAGTGTCTGTGCTGTTTGATTATGACGCATCGTCTTTGCTCTGCTCTTCATTGACGATATTCTATACAACGATGTCTCGATTCGATTCTCGATTCAAAGATGAAAGACGTTTTCTTTGCATTCATGATGCTCGTGATTATAACGTAGAGACTGTGTTCTCTTGCTCAATGATTGTCATTCATTGAACAAAGAAATATGTGATGAAAGAGAGATGTGTACGATGAGAAGATAGAGTGCGATTGTATTGAGTAACTCTATTCTGCTCTTGAATTGACTTGTGTCACGTAGACGTTGAATGAATTGTTGATATAGACGTGCGATCGCAATCGTTCGATGCATGACTCTGATCGATAGTAGAGAATGCGTTCTGATCGTTCTCATAGACTCTCAATTTTTCACGTAGATAGATGTATGACTTGACGTCAAGTAAAGAAGATGAGCTCAAGTCTCTTCAGTATATCAGCGTGATCGACGAGTCACTACTTCTTCGAGCACTGTAGTCACGACTCTCAGACTCATCATTTGAGATGACTATTCTATCTGATATCTTTTCATCAATTACTCGACGACACTGTCGATGTGATGAAGACGTTTCGATATCGACGCAGTCGACGAGTCGCAAATCCTTCGATCACTTGTAGTCACAACTCGCAGACTCTTCATCTGAGTTGTCTTTTTCACTAGTAGTATCTTCTCATCTCTTACTGACATCGACATGTCATTAATCTTCTTCGTAGATCGATTGTGACTGTTAGGGAGAGTGTTGTCGCGTGGGTGAAAACTCTGCACGACGGCTTTCCTGATCACGCAACGTCCTAACATCGTTCGAACTGCGTCGGATTGAGATCTCTTGGCTCTTCTGACTTCTATTCGAAACAGAATAGAATCAAAAGGTTCGTAGCCGGCACCACGTACAGGTGAATCTCGTTGCCAGCCATCAATAAATATAAAAGAGATAGAAAGAAGATAGAAAAGAAATTCTTGTGGGCTGTTTAAAAGGGGGTGGGTACAAGTAGGTGGGCGAGATATATATAATGCCTACTCCGTCTGTCTGTCTGCTACCGAGGGGGGTAGGGGAGGGAGGGTGCGTGAGAAGTGGGCGAAGAATAAAAGCGGAAAAGGATGAGCGAGTGATTTTGTGATGTGTTGTGTATATTGCGATAGTGATGGATCGAGTCTAATTCCAAGAGGTCAGAAGAAACAGAATAAGAGTTTCGAGGACAAGCAATTGGGTATCGTAGTATTCACAGCGCTCGCCTGCCTGCACCAAACGCCCCCAAAGAACCAGAAACCAGAAACCCGAAAAGGACCAACTCCTCCTCAAGCCTACCCACTCCCCACCGCGCCCTGTCTACTTCCTCCCCTTCCTCTTCCCCCTCCCCCCTCCCGCCACTGGTGCATCCCCCACACTCACCACCCCCTCCCTCACTTCCTCCCCACCCACCTCCTGCAACTTCTGCCCGCCACTAATAAAAAATCCCAAATCTCGATTCTGCTCCTCCAGCTCCGTCATCTCGGTCTTCAAACTCTCAACCTGGCTGCCCAGATGCGTGATGCGCTCCATGAGACTCGCGTTCACGGTCTTCTCCTCGCGCCACTCCTTTTCCAGTTTGCGGGCCATGCCTTCAAATTTATCGGCGCGGCGGGTCGCGCGGTCGCGGTCGCGTTCCAGTTGCGGGAGGGTGTCCTTGGCTAAGGTTTCGTGCTCCGTTCGTAACCTGATTAAATCGTGACTGGTGCTTTCTGCCAGCGCGGTGGCTTTCTCCGCAGCCTGGCTCGCCCGTGACGCTTTATCTGCGGCCCTCTCGAGGATTTCCTCGAAATACATGCGCTGGCTGTCCAGCTGGGAAGTCAGGAGGTGCGTGTATTCCTGGCCGATGTTGTCGAGTTTTTCGCGGGGGACGTAGTCGTCAAAGTCGTCGTCTCGAGAGCCAAGCGCAGAGTGGTTGGGTGTGGTATTGGGGGGCAACTGCACGAGTTTGCCGTCAGATTTGGATTGGACGATACGGTGGACGTAGCCGTCGGATGCGTAGTCCCAGATGCGCTGGGTTGTGAGGTCCATAGCGAAACAGTGGGATGATTCTTCATAATGTGCAAAGGCGTGAGCAGCATCATAGCGGCCGCAGCCGACATTACCGCAAATTAGGCAGATCCACAGGTTTTGGTCTGAGCGACAGATGGTGCACTCATTTAACGCTGCATCTTCCAAGGAAGTACTGTGTATGCTTTTCCCCGGATCGTCTTGGGTGTATCGGCAGACGGGGCAGCCGCTGCCGCGCCATTTTTTGAGACATGAGCAGTGGAAGACATGTTGGCAGAGGATGGTAAGGAGACCGGTGGATTCGTCCATGCGTTCCAAGCATACGGGGCAGGTTGGTAGCTCGATCAGGGCAGGTGTTGGGGGTGCTTTAGGTTTTGTACTGCGGGATGCGGAGGGTAGAGATGCTTGTGTGGTGGTGCTCATGGAGCTGGGATTCTCTGGCTTCTTGGATGGGGTGAAGGGGTCGTTTGTCATGTCTGGGAAAGAAGAGTCTTGACCGGCTATCTCATTGATTCGAAATTCGATGGACTTGAGGAAGACCACATGGCAATTCTCTGGCTAGATAGTCCTCAGTCAGCCTCTTACAACTTTCCAGGATCAACATGTGAACATACCTCCATACCGTCGAAAGCCTTGCCATTCCACTCCTTCCGCCACTCCCTGGCTTTCTTTCCACTTCGAAACTTCATGAGCACCATGTATCTGTTCCCTCTTTCTGTCCTGATCATTCGGAAATGACTGACCTCATCTCTCGTCTTTTCCCCAACAAAACCCAGGAAGTCCGAGGGCGTAAGATACGAGGGTACGGCTAGTATGCATAGCGTAGTGCAGTCCTCATCTCGATATACTGCTTCTTCGCCATCTCCTTTTCTCAGCGAACTTCGGCCACCCTTGGAGCTTTTGCTGACCGAAACGTTATCGTACAACCCCGGCGTTTCTTTAGCATCTCTGTAAAGCCGTACGATACCCCAACCCATATCATCCTGCTCGAGATCCAAGGGCTCGTATCTGCCCTTTGTTGCAAGGCCACCTGGACTGGCGCCAAGTCCGTTGTTAATGTGGCCGTGATGCTCTTCCTTGCTCTCGTTCTTCTGTGCCCCTCCTATCTGTGCCATATCGATACTCTGCACGGCGATTTTGTCGTACCGCCAGTCATCGATCCTTAATGTTGATGCCTTGGCCGTTGCCGTCTCTTCCTTCCCGTTACTTATGTGAGGAACAAAGTCACTTGTTCCTTTTGGACGCAGCCCCGGCCTTTCCGGACGATATTCTCTGCGACCACCCTGCTCTAGATATCGAGCGACAATTAAGTGTTGAGGTCCCTTCTTCTCCGACTCTGTTGGCTGTTTTCTTGTGCTCTTTGAAGGGATCTGGAACAAGTCCGCACCTCGCAACAAGCCGCAAGTGTTTGGGAAAGGCGCTTCGTAGAGATCAATGGCAATGTGAAAGAAAAATGACGGCATCAGTTGTCGATCGGTGCAGTATCATCGCCTTAGTAAAGGTGCAATCTGGTATAAGATGGAGAAATTGAAGGATATTACTGTGGCAAATATACGGGGGTCAAGTAAGAAACCGAGTCTAGAACATTCACATCACTACTGCACTCATCGTGGTATCAAAGGTGTTACTGCAAGTACATATGGTATTCGGAGCGGTTTTTAGATTACAGGAACGATGACTACCAGTATCACCAAGCAAGGAGAGAATTGTAGCTCAATAAGGTATGTGTCTGTTACTGGCATGAACTAAATATTGTCTCGCCACACGAAAACCATGGAACGCCTTCATATAAACCCAGCCAACCACCCGCTAAGGCGCAGGATACAGAAAAATACGCTCCATTTACTGACCACCTCGAAGTCTAAGCACCAGATGTAGCGTGCTCTCCTTCTGGATATTGTAGTCAGAAAGAGTCCGGCCATCCTCCAGCTGCTTGCCAGCGAAAATCAATCGTTGTTGGTCCGGTGGAATACCCTCCTTGTCTTGAATCTTCGCTTTGACATTGTCGATTGTGTCAGAGCTCTCGACCTCGAGCGTAATCGTCTTACCTGTTAAGGTCTTGACGAAGATTTGCATACCTCCTCGTAGTCGGAGAACAAGATGTAGAGTAGATTCCTTCTGAATGTTGTAGTCCGACAGTGTTCGGCCGTCCTCCAGTTGCTTACCAGCGAAGATGAGTCGTTGCTGGTCTGGTGGAATACCCTCCTTGTCTTGTATCTTGGCCTTAACATTGTCGATCGTGTCCGAAGATTCAACTTCCAAAGTAATAGTCTTTCCCGTGAGGGTCTTTACAAAGATCTGCATACCACCACGCAGACGCAGGACAAGGTGAAGGGTTGACTCCTTCTGGATGTTGTAGTCGGATAGGGTACGCCCGTCTTCAAGTTGCTTGCCGGCAAAGATAAGACGCTGCTGATCAGGAGGGATGCCTTCCTTATCCTGAATCTTCGCCTTCACATTGTCGATGGTGTCAGAAGACTCCACCTCCAAAGTGATGGTCTTGCCAGTAAGTGTCTTTACGACTATCAAGGCGTTAGTAATGCGGGTACAGAATCGTATCAGGAAGGAGCTTACAAATTTGCATGCCTCCACGGAGACGAAGGACTAAATGCAAAGTAGACTCTTTCTGAATATTGTAATCAGAGAGAGTACGGCCGTCTTCGAGCTGCTTGCCAGCGAAGATAAGGCGCTGTTGATCAGGCGGGATTCCTTCCTTGTCCTGGATCTTCGCCTTGACGTTGTCGATAGTATCACTTGATTCCACCTCAAGGGTGATGGTCTTGCCAGTTACTGAAGGAGAAAGGGTTAGCTAGTGAGGGTGGCGATACGACAGACGCTGCCAGGGAGCGGGGTCAACTTACGAGTCTTGACAAAGATCTGCATGATGATAGATATTCGGGAGATGTAGTTCGAGTAGTGAGTGACTTGCTGGTGTAAATATCCTGGAGTTGGTGTGAGGTTGTATGTGGATGGAGAAATAAAGAAGATGGAGGGATGAGGTTGGGGAATTTAAAGAGGTGGGAGACTCTGAGGTGTTGGAAAGAGCGGATGACACAGCCGGATTACATACGTATTCACCTAGGCGCTAAGTAGGCTACCGTATCACACAAATGGAAGTAACGAGAAATCACCATCAGCTTTTGCCACAGTGCCTAATGCTTCACAGAGGTTCATGAGCAATTTTGGAATGCCTTCATCTGTATCAACACAACCACCACCATTGAAGCAACACTCGCCATGGACAAGACAAGGTCACGGGGCAAGATAATATGAATGCATTTGTAGGAGACCACTACCAAATGCTACCCCGCTTCATCTCCTGTAGCTCTGCCTCAAGGAAACAAAAGTCAACTAGAAGAGTTGGATATAGCACCAAACATGCATGACAGTAGGTAGCTTCATCGTCAGAGCTACCTGATCCAAACCTTGGCCCAGCAATGACTCGAACAATACCAAGTACATCCACATACTCCAGAATTTCCAAAAATCTTCAAAGATCCAAAATGTCGATTCTATACTGTTCTTCTCAAGGAAAAACGAAAGGTGTAAACTAATGCCGTAATGACAGAGTACTGTCAATCCTTTTTGGCTCATGGAATCGTGTTCATGAGGCATGCGAGTGTCTTGAAGTCATGAAATAGTCGTCCGCTGTGTGTTGGGTTCAACTTCGCTTAGTAACAAGAATATCCAAAAATCAAAAGAGGTTGGTCTACTAGGACCGTCCCAGTAGAGACAACAGCTATGCTCGAGTTGCTTATGGTGAGTGATGTCGTTGTTCCGTATGAAAGCCGTAAATATCGTCAGGTCATACCGAGTTTCAATTCGCGCGGATTACAAGCTTAGAAACAAACTTGCTGGAAAGTGAGTCAAAATCATTTCGGTCAAATGTCGCCCTCGATCGGCCTTTAAGATATGCTTCTGTACTGGAGTTAGTCCCGTGGTTGAGCGAAACTAATAGTCATGATAGCATACCATTTTGGGTTACGTGCCCTCGGACTTCGGTCATTGCCTGACATACAGATGGGTTCGATTGTAGGGCTTGGTGGTGTTTACTCGTTTCCCATTCAAGGAAGGATGGAAGCTTCTGAGAGATTGCTGAGAAAAGGCCAACGATGACACCAACCGGTGTAGACTCCATGTCATTGCAGAACTTGTTGACAACCTCCTTATCCTACATGTGATATATTAGCAATGTGCCTTTATGCTCTTCCTCGAGATGGAGCTTACTGGGATTCGGTAATGGCAGTCAAACTGCATTTCCTCCCATACGCCGAGTAATACGGACGCAACCATGAAGATTGTAGGCCAGTGCTTGAGCTTGTCGCGCGTGTAAACACTTGAGTACAAGTGTGAGAGTTCTTCCAATATTTCTTTCTGCAATTCTCGCCACTTGTCTGCCATCGCACATTTGATTTGGAAGTTGATCATCACCGGAGCTACAGTCTTGCCCTTGAACTTCGAGTTCTCATCTGTGATTTTGCCAAGGAATCCTTCCTCATCTGGTATGCCTTCAACCATGGTGACATGCTGGGTAAGGTTGTAGGCAAGAAGCAGTTTTAGGGACTTCCGAATGATGGGGGTCCTTTCTTTGAGCCAGAAATGGTAGGCTGTTTTGAGCATTTGCGTCAAGAACGGCGTGCCCTCAAAATACTCATCCACAAAATTCTCAAAACCCCCATCAATATGCCGGTCTAGGTAGTCTGACAGCAGAACAGTCGAGACTCCGTTTTCGCCGGCTGATAGCTTAGCGGTGTTGACCGAGTGTTCTTCCGGCGTATTCTGTGGCGTTTCCACCCAGTCGAGGCCGAAACATCTTTCATCACGGACAAAAACTTCACGTGCACGGATTGGAAGCATGTGGCCATATCCGTGTGTGATGAATAGCGTACGCTCCGAATCCCCGAAGCCTTTGATGTTACCAATAGAGAAGCCAAGGCTAACGTGTCTCTCGTAGTCCGCCCTCCAATCTTTCATGAAGTATCCAATCTCTTTGATGTCAATTCGGGTACAAGGAACTTGCCATAGGCGCGCGTGGGACGGTTGACACCCAGAACATGGTTCTCCCGGATCGCACTACTCTACTTTAGCGGTGGAAATCGATGGTAATGTTTCCGAGTACTTACAACTTTCTTGAGAAATTTGCAGCGAAGGCAGGCCCCCAATTTCCTGATTTCACACGCTTGTTTCCTCTGTTCCGGACGAAGAGGCCCTTTCCTTCTTCCTACCCGTTTCTCAGCGTCCGACTTCGGCGGTTGAGAGGGTCTCCTGATCATCGCTTTTGTTGCTTTGATATTGGTATTTTTCCGTGATTGCCGCCTGGTGGGTGGAGACCCGCGACCTGACGAGACAGGCGATCTCTGAGGCGATGAAGGCTTCTTGATATTTATCGGCTTTACCAAGCTTGAGGTCACGACGACAGGACGATTGGGACACTCTCTTTCGTCACCTTGGTGATACGTTTGGTCTAGGTAGTTGCCATTATCAGAGTTAAAGTCCATATCACCAATGCTATCGGTCCCGGGTGAGCCGATCGCATTGGGGACCTCTACGAAACCGCTGCTCCAAGACTTGTGAGACTGCTGTTCGATGTCAGAGTACGACGAGTCGGAGAATGTTCGGCCATGAAGGGTTTGGCCTGGGTTGAAGATCGCTCCAGCTTGCAGGTCCGGGTACGATGACGAATCAAGAGGCTGGTGAGCGTAGTCGACAGTATTCCAGCCATTATCGCTTCCTGAGCCAGAAAGAGAGCGGACTTCCAGATAAGAATTGCTGGGAGAGTTTGCGGGCGCCGCCTGGTGTTGAATACTCATATCTGGCAATCCGTGTGGTGGGGAAAATCCCATGACATCGTTCTGGATTTCCTGCCAGGTGGTGAAAGTTAAACCGTCCATCTGGTTGCCCAGCGGAAGGTAGGAGCCATCCATCGGCAGACACCTCGAGGCAAGGTGTGAACTGGTTGACACGAATTCCGTGGGCGAAGTCTGGAACGGCAGTGAGTAGTCGTCGGTGAAGTGCGGTTGCGAGAACGTAGTCTCCAGCGGATATCCAAACTGCGAACCCAATGGCTGAGGGATACTCCACTCCGGCATCAACGCATGGGTCTGATGATCTATCCGTTGTTCATATCCTGTTCCGAGGGCGTGAGCAGGAGTCGTTGACCGCTTGACATTGGAGTTGGCGCTTGGATGGGGTGCGGCGCGGGACGTATGACTTTGCTCGGTGGGTATTGGCGGCCAGGAAAGCCTCGACGAGTACGAGGGATATCGCGCACTTCGAGGATCCAAGTCATACCCAGCCAGAGGGTCAGCAGACAAATCGACGGCCGCCATGGTCGGGGGTACGAAGAATGCGTATTCTCACTCAATGGCTATTGTCCGAGAGGGAGGATGATGTGATGTGATGATGAAAGCGTGAGCGAGTAATGAGGCATTCGGGAATCGGGAGCAAGTCCAGGGAATGGGCGGTGTCACCTGTAGAATACTAGGTACTGTGCACCAGGGCAGGCTGTTGAGCGTCTCGGCAACAGGGGACTAGGTGGGGGATGAGGGAGGGGGGGGGAGGGGGAAGACGGGTGCTTGCCCCAGAACGAGCGAGTCAGGTAAGAGAGAGAAACCGAACTGGAGGTGGCTGATGTTGTTGTTGTTGTTCCCATTTCCTGAGTCCTAACAGGTAAGAGTTTAGAGTAGGTAAGGTAGAGAGGATTATGGAGCAAGTAGCGGTGAAGAGCTCTAGGGTAAGGGTAAAGGTCGGTAGTCAGATAAGTAAATACAGTAGTACACAGTAGTAGCACGCTTTCCGGACCTTTTGGCGGGCGGGATCAGCAGGAGGGGTAAAGTGGTAGTCCGGAGTCGCTTTTTCCTGACGGTTGTGAGTTGTGACAAGGTCCACGCATGCGCGAGTGCATGAGAGTGGCAGTATCAAGCACTATCAAGCCAATCACTGTCTAATTCATGCAAGTAATCCCATTCGATCTTCTATGCAGAACCAATGACTCTCGTCTGTGGCGGCTACTGTGCTACCTACCTTAAGGTACATAGATGGTGATACGGAGTACGTACCTCCGGACTGTGGATTCACGCAAGCGGGGCAGGGGTCTTGTTCTAATGATTAGCGACCATTAAGGTAATTGGGGGGATTGGGGGGAACGTGACGAACTGACGATGTTTCTCCCTGCCATGTTTTTTACTTGGTTCAAGCATGCTTTCTCCATCTGCTTCAGGGTCTTAGTAGGGAGTACATACTTACGAAGCACAGAATCTGAAGAGACACGTCGGATGAGGACCCAGCATCGCATCATCGTGAGATTCTCCGCTGCCCTTGCGTGGAGCCTGCCTGGTTTCGGCATGTACATGAGGGCCCCCCACTGTTTTTGTGCAACGTTGCTTCAGCCCAGCCCGCCACCATGTTTCTTCCCCAGACTATGATGACTCGCCATCTACGACAGTACGACAGTACGACAGTACAAAGGTACAAAGGATGGCCTGGTGCGACATCTAGGCAGCTAAAGGCATTTCACTACTTCGTGAATGCCGAGACTGCATTCAGCCTGCGTATGAGTAAAAGTAAAGTACCGTACCAAGATACTTCGTAAGCACAGATTCGTCGCGCTAGACGCGTACAGCAAATGAAAGCAGTTCCAAGATAAATATAATAGTTGTACTTCGTAGGATGAATTGCATTCGAGATGTTTGTTGGGAGAGGCGATGACATTAACCGTGGGCTTAGCCTCCTCACAATGGGTACTCAGGTTTCTCGTAACCGTGCGTGTTTCGGGAGAAATTTCAAATTGGTGATGAACGTATGAGTCGATTGAAGCTGGCGAAGACAATGTTTGTCAAACTAGAACAATAGTAAGAGGCTTTTTTGCCGAAAAATGCCAAACCCAGTCAAAGCAAAGGCAAAGCGGCGCAGAGCTGTCTACAAGCCCCGGGCCAGTGTTATCACATTAGCTAACCATACACCGGTTTCACCTCAAGCGCTCTTGAAGAACTTCACGAAGAGTGTAAACATGTCTCAAGCTGGCGAAGGAAGGGAGAACCTTGTTGACACGACTAAAGTCTGCGATGAGCTTGAAGTATTGGTGTCCGACGACGACAGCGCCGACTACATTTACTCCGAAAGAAAAGTACCCCATGGAGCTCAAGAAAATAGGCCACTCGTTCCTGACTTCTTCACCTCTGCGCCGCCAATCCAAGATTTCTTGAAGACCGAGACGTCGGTGAGACAAGACTACACAGTCCAAGAATGCCTACCCTTCCTCGCCGGACTCGAAGACTGTGGCAGGAGTCTGTTTGATTACAATGAGTTCGGCGTACCGAGACTCGATCGTGACCGACATATTAGATACCTACACGATAGTTTTGATGAGCTACCGGCGAGATTCGTTGCGTTCGATGCAAGTCGCCCGTGGCTTCTCTACTGGGCTTTGACAGGTCTTTCTATACTCGGAGAAGAGGTAAAGCAATATCGACAAAGGTGGTACATAAAGAATTTCATAATAAACCTAATCTCCTCACACGGTTCTGATGGGCTACATCGACTAATCCTGTTTATGCACAGAGTCATTTCAACTTTCTCACCGATGCAGAATTCTGAGGGGGGGTTCGGAGGCGGTCATGGCCAGATCTCACATATCGCGGCAACATATGCCGCTGTGCTAAGTCTCGCTATGGTTGGCGGTGCTGAAAGTTTGGAGTTGATTGATCGTCGAGCGATGTAAGCTCTGAGGTCAGACACCGCTTCCATTATTCTAACCTAGCTCCTTATAGGTGGAGATGGCTAGGTGAACTCAAGCAACGAGACGGTGGCTTTACAGTTTGCGTAGGGGGGGAAGAAGACGTTCGGTATGGGCCATGAAGCCCGTGCCCACTGGCTGAGGGACTCACATAATGCAGCGGCGCTTACTGTTCGATGACCGTATTGTCGCTGCTTGGGCTACCTCTTGAATTGCCTCCGAAAGCTCCTGCAAAAGGGAACGCCATCGACTCGTTCACGGATGGTCTACCAGAATACCTGTCACGGTGTATGGGAGAACGTTCAACCTTATCAACAATCAAGCTAATCCTATGTCCAGGCCAGACTTTTGAGGGTGGCATCTCTGGGGCGCCACAAACTGAGGCCCACGGAGCGTATGCCTTCTGTGCGCTGGCATGCCTCTGTATCCTTGGACCACCCCATGTGATGATCTCGAGGTGAATGCTGTCTCCGGATCAAGACACGTCTCCACTAATCCAATTTATTTCAGACATCTCGATGTTCCGATGCTGATTTCTTGGCTTTCTTCTCGGCAATATGCTCCGGAAGGGGGCTTTGCCGGTCGGACTAACAAGCTTGTCGATGGTTGCTATAGTCACTGGGTAGGAGGCTGCTGGCCATTGTTAGAAGCATCATTAAACGGACCACAAGAAGCAGGGCAACCTCAACGTGGTCTCGCAGGTACGATGTACAGTCGACAAGGCTTAATTCGGTATATCCTCTCGTGTTGTCAAGGAAAGCGTGGAGGGTTGAGGGACAAGCCGAGCACGTAGGTTCCTGAGAACGTCCTTCGACTGTCAGCTACTAATCCAGTCTCGAAGACATGTGGATACTTACCACTCATGCTACGTATTGGCAGGGCTTAGTTCTGCGCAACATTACATCTATTATTTGAGTGGCAGAGAGACAAGCGATTCATCCCCCCTGGAATCGGCACGGCACTGGACACATTCGAATCATATCCCCTCTCTGCGAGCCAACCCAGAGGAAGAGATTTTTGAACCGGAAGACAGGGTGAAACCGATACATCCCATATACGTAATTCCCTGGGCTGCTGTTGAACAGACTGAATCGTGGGTCCAGCAAAGGAAAGGATTTTAAATGATTATCAGTATTTCTTTACGGGCATACGATGTTCGATAGGAACGATACTGGTTATATACCCTACCTTAGTCCCAGTATTATCTGTCACCACTTGAAGACCAGGACGGTGGAAGTATCTAGTTCGGTAATCAACTCCTGTGCTCGCTACTGTAGACTCTGAATATGTGGTCCTATTGAACCTTTACTCCGCACAGTTTTAAAAATCCGTGCAAGTTGATGTAGAATGTTTCCGTCTGATGATCCTTAATCTGCCTTGATCATCACCACCTCTAACGTTCGCTTTGTTAATCGTCATTGCAAGTCTACCTTATCTACAACCCGGAGACGCAATGGTGCTGCAGTCTCTCAACACTATGCCGTCAGCGCAACGGGCTGATGCAGCATCGGCGTCTAGCTGCATTGGCTGCGTAAACGAATCCTCGTGCAAGGATTGCGAAAGGATCTCAATAATCTCACCTACGCTCGGCCTGGAGATCGAGAACCTTGCGACACGCTGCAATCATTCTGAGAGGGAAGAACATGCCTTCGAGAACCTTTGTATCAGAGTCGATGCCAGGTCCACTACCCCACCGGTTCCCAACGCAATATGTGGGCACAGGCGCTACATCTGGTATATCTATAGCTGGGACCGATCTCACGGGACTCGCCGAGCCCAAACGAATTTCACGTCTTAGAGAGCCGTTAGCTACGGAGCACACAAATGATGTCCGTGTTCGATAGCCGTTCCTGGACTTCAGCGCATACGTGGAGTGTCAAGCGCATTGCCAACTCATCAACGCATGCATTGCTGGTCAAGTTGGAAATAATACGCCCAACTTTGCTTGCCTGCTTATCCAATACAACACGAGGACAGGACGAAAGTTACGGCTTGAACGACCCTCGATGGGCTGACCTAACATACCTACATCACGAACATCTCGCATCTCGCAAGGCTGGTCCCTTGGCGGCGTTCGGTGCGCTTATTCAGGACTGAGAGCGGAGAGTCAATGTTTGGGGATGACCCCGGCTCCAAGTTCGTCCATGCTACCACCACCTGTGCTGTTCCTGGGATATACTCCACGCTAGCCACGAAGCTGTTCTCCGCTGCGTCGGTCACTGGTACGTTAGGGCCTAATCTCTCTCCAAGTGCGCTTACTCAAGATTCTCTCGCATTAGTAGAAGAGGTCCAAACATCAACAGCGCAGCATACTCAATGAATCTACTATTCATCTATGACAATTGCGGGGTCTGAATACCGAACTCTCCGAGATGCTGCCTATGAGGAGCTCATGTTTATCAGACCGATGAGCTTGTCCGCCACTGACGCGCATGTTTAGGGTAAGACGGACAGAAAACACATGCCGAACCTGCAAGTCAATCATCGCACTTATATATCTAGATCGACGTTGGACATACATCCCGCAACCTTTGGTTAAGCCCCTGTGTGCTACACTGAGTCTTGAGGTTTTCTTACTGGCAAAACTGCTCGCCAGCGCATCGTGCCCCAACTTAGTCAACTGAGCCGCGGACAAGGACTATGCTGCAGCAACAGTTTTCATGTCCAATCTGCGTCTACCGTGAGTTTCTCCACCTTGGAATTGACTGTCGGTTGAGAGCATTTGCATTGATATAAAGTTCCGCTGGAGTCAAGATTCCGAGAGCTTGGGTTTCCTACCACCATTACAAATCTTCCGTTTAGTATCCCACTCTAACAGAGTTTCATATCTATTGGGTCTTTCATCAGATATCGTCAATATCTAAACACAGCCCTACCAAAGATCAAAGATCTGGGTACAACCTCATCCACACTGTTTCCGTCAAGCCGGAGCATTGGGCATCAACGCCTCTTTCATAATCACCAAAGACACTTATCGCAAGGGTGACGCTTGTTGCTCCCGGGTTCCAATTGCAAACCATCTCTCAAGGCCCTGTCTAGCACACCAACATGTTCTACATCCAGTACCTGTCCAGTCAGTCCATCCCTCGGTTCTACACCCAATTGCTTCCATACTCATCAAAGTCGCACCCTATCTCAAACTGGTTGATCAGAGCGCCGTCCTAAATGTATTCGAGTTCAGGGCCTTCTATGCAAATACTGGTGTCATTGGTGGGCTCCTGTTGCCCGTCCGCTTTCCACATATCCTTACCGTTTTGATGTGATGGAGGCTCTACCCAAGTTTTCAATACACCCAATAATGCCAATGCACGTTTAAGTGCCCATTCATCGAGAGCGGCAGATCCGCCAAGGAGGGCCTTCCGCTAAAAAGCGCGTTCTCTAGATTTGTGTCGCCGTCGTCAATGGCCCCAACCCATGTACCAGTCGTACGGCACTAGTACTGGTTACGCCTGCGTGGCACGTGTCAATAACCGCGAGTATCAGACCGATACAGTCTACCAAAGCGAGCTTCTCGCCCGTGAGAACGCCGCTATGCGGGCCTACCTAATATGCCAACATTTTTCTGTGAACGATGGGATGTATCCTTCGGGTCATAAGAGAGGGGCTGTTCTCCAAGGACTTCCGGTGGCCATCGGAACGGAACGACGAAGCATATACACTGAGGACCCAGATGCCTCTTCTAGCACGGGGACCCGCAGTGGTGAGAGCAGCCCGAGGAGCTTTGATGGTTCCAACCCCTATGGAGATAGCAGACGAACGAGCCGTGGTGGCAGGGCACCAAGGTATAGCCGTCAGTACTAAGGCTATGCCACCCGGCTCCGTGGACAATTTCAAAAATTTAGATAACGAAACCCCAGCCTTTCATGTCAAGTCATGCCATTACGACCCTCGCTACTACGACTTTACGATCGATATGATTTAGACGAGCCTAGGAACGAGGAGAGCTTACGAAACGATTTCCATTCGATGCCAAGCGTTCCATAATTCTATTCATTCGCTGTATACAAGGCATGTGGTGGATAGATGCTCCCACCCTTTTCACAGCATAGCGGCGGTTCGCTTCATCGGCTTAGAGATCAACGTCAAGCAGCTGTATTGTACTTTGAAAGAATTAATGCATAGAGTAACGGCAATGTGCCTTTGCTCCTGACACTGGACTGTTTCGAATGATCAAAAGTTCTTCCAATTGAGCCTTCTGTGAGAATCTGGTCCTTGGGACTCCCTGTTGTCTGACTGTAGCAAAAGGGGTTCTGCATACCCTTACCTGGTTCAGGCAAATTGGCAAAGATTACCAAACAGGCAACAACTACGATCAATGAAAACGACAACGACCTTCTTCATGTTTGTATAAGGTACTGTAGACTGTAGTACGCACAAGTGGAAGACCACCTCAGCATGAGGTAGTAAACGATTACGTAACTTAGATTTTATTGAGATGCACGCCGAAATTGAGTGAAAATCCGACATACGTACGAAGGGATTAGCGACCTATCCTGTACTTGATATCAGTATTACCTCACACTGTAAATCTTCCATTCAGTGCTCCACCCAGTGTTCCATCGAGTGCTCCATCGAGTGCTCCATCGAGTGTTCCATCCAGTGTTCCGCCCAGTGCTCCGCCCAGTGCTCCACCCAGTGCTCCACCCAGTGCTCCATATTTGCTCCATATATGTTCCATCCAGTGCTCCATTCAGTGTTCCATCCAATATAAATCATACAAGAATAAGCAAAGATAAAGATGTTCGATCACCTGACTGCGGGTCGGGAAGTCACGTTACTGCCTTTTTGTGAACCAATCTGATTGAAGATTCACGTTTCTATGTTCTATTAATATTATAGATTTTATAGATGTATTATAGATGTATTATAGATATGTTATAGATGACGGCCCTGGGCCCCTTGACAGCTGGTGAGAAAAGAAGTCATGTCCAATCATGACTAAGCGTATCTTAGCAGAGAAATTGTGTAAATCCGGATTCGGGTGACTTCATTTCCCGTTAATGAGTTCATCCATTCACCTTCCTCAATTCAAAGCTTCGGAAATGTCTCCTTTCTCCATAAAACGAGCCTGCCCTACCGCCGAAGCCCTGACAACATGCAGCGGCTTTCTGCGCGTGTGATTGCGTTTGTAGGGTCGCCGGTCATACCAAAGTCACTGTCATGTTGTGGGGATGTCTCTACCTATAATGGCAGAGCTGCAGTACAACAGAAGTCGTGGAGCTATGGACACCTACAAACGCGTGCATTTGGAAAATGTGTAATTCGTTCGAGGAATGAAAACTATGCGGAAGCGGCGAAAAGCCTGAATCAGAAGGGTTTAGAACATGAGGAGTCAGAGCTGAACGATACTCTTGCACATGAGAAAGAAAGGCAGACCAGAGCGCCATGGCATCGGGAAGGATCGGATCTGCCGCCTGTTGCACGACAGCGCTCAGCTGGGGCGATGGTCAAGGGTGCGGAGCACTTTCAACTTTCGGTACTCAGAGCATCTACTAACCTAACTCTAGGCAAATTATTGACAACGCCTTCCCGCTTGCTAAAGCTCATACTACCTCTCACAATCAATGACAGGAACTCGGACCGAAAAGACGTCGAACCTCTGGCGCTGCTTGTACACTCTCAGCAACCCTTGTCCTACCTAGAGCGCTTGATACAGTCTGAGCTACCGACTATTAAGAATTCAAAGGGAGAGGAGAAGGTCCCCGCTATACACTTCAGAGCGGAAGACTCACAGCAGGATGAGATCAAGCCTAAATCCAAGACTGCACATGAGGAAGCTGAAGCGTTGGAGAAGGAGCAAAAGGAGCAAAGTGACCTGGAGGAAACCCATTTTGACGGACAAATCGAGAAGACTGGAATATTGAATCGAAAGAAGGAAAACGAAATCAACAAGACGCGTTTGGGTGATGGAGGGGTTGAGAGCTTCAGTGGGCTGGGTCACGAAGCGCCTTCTCCACAACAGCAAGACCGGCGGTTCGTTCGCTGGTCTTCTTCTACTGAGATCGGAGACTTCATACGTGACGCGGCTCGAGGCAAGGAATTTGCTGTAGAAATCGAAGGCGCTCCGGAAGAAATTCGAGTAGCCGTACCTTCGTTCAACGACAGAACACACTACCTACGAATGAGACTACGTAAGACATCGACAAAATTAATGGACATGGCTAGTGTCAAGCAGGAATGCGACATGGCAGCGCACCGAGGTGCACAACGCGTGGCATTGGGAGGCGCAGGTCTGCTAGTCGGATACTGGTACGTAGTTTACCGATTGACATTCGAGACTGACCTTGGCTGGGATACGATGGAGCCTGTCACGGTAAGCTTCCATGGTATGTGAATCAATGTAATGTCCTGACAGGTCGTCAGTATCTTGTCGGGCTGTCAACTCTGATCTGTGGTTACCTATGGTTTCTCTATCATAACCGAGAAGTATCCTATCGCTCGGCCCTCAATCTCACAATAAGCCGACGGCAGACCAAATTATACCAAAATAAGGGGTTTGACATACAGAAGTGGCAAACCTTGATAGATGAAGGTAATGCTCTGAGAAGAGAGATCAAGGCAATAGCACAGGAATATGACGTCGACTGGGATGAGACTATAGATGAGAAGGACGAAAAAGTTACGGAAGCCTTGAAGCAAGTTCGAGATGAGAAGAAGGGAAAGCGAAGTGGGGAGAGTAAGAAGGAGGATCAGGAGGATGATTAGTAGCAGTAATTGGCGTCCAGCATCCAGGCATGGTGGCATAAGCGTACGTCGGTCTGTCTACTGATACCCACAGTGCATTGTTTTGGAGTGGTCGGTATAGCCAAATGTGGCATTCACGGAACATGTTTCTCAATGGTGACCTTCGTCAAAGATAGTGTGCAGGTACTTGTTCCTTCAGTGGTGTACGCCGAAAGCTTTACACATGCACAAAGACACCGATTCGGCTGAGAACAAGCGATGCTTTCTGAAAGTCTTTTGGGGGAGTGTAAAGATTGGATGAAGTGATTATGCTATGCATATCGCCGGTATGCTTGATATGGACCACCATCCCCTTGTAAGCCGATTCTTCGATGTGAGTCGTTATTAAAAAGATGTCAAGCGAGGTTTCGCTCAGTTTTTTATAGATCGTATCAGATTGGACTTTTTGTGTACTTGGAAGAGTAGACTGAGAAAACCTCCGCTGAAACGCCTCTGTAGCTTAGAATTAGGCCACCTCAACCACAAAGCCATAGGCTTCTCCGAGCCTCGTCTATCGCCTCCATCGGTCCATTCAACACTATCTGGTTGAGCGATAGCCGTTTCTGGCTGCGTCATAGTACACAGAAGCTGTATATGTAGTCGCAGTGGTGTATTGTGTCGTGGTTGGGCCTATACATGTCAAAAATCAACCATACGGGAAACCTCAAGCCATATAGACATATTGCTTACCTTCGCTTGCGATATCATCTAGGTTATCATCGTCATGGAAATTACGCGAAGTTGCCCTGGCTTTGTTGCGGTTATCACGATACCGGCAAACATGGTATAGCATCCACAGAATGACCCAGTTGTCTCCATTCTGGGCTTGGCCTAAAGCATACCATCCTCTCGTGTCCTGGCTTGCATTCGTCCAAATCAGACGGACTATTCTGTGAAACGCCGCTTCCGTGTACTGTGCTGCAGCGAACGGCGGTGGTTTGTGTGCGTGTTCTGGTCTTAAGAGGGCACGGTTTTCTTTCATCTCGGTTTCGTACGCGCGGATTGCTTCTTCCTGGAATCCCTTAGCTTCGTGGGTCTTCCTGGGATTTTAGAGGCGGTTGGTTACCTTCATCAACCAGTAAAGAGCTTGGTGGTTAGGATCGTTGCTATTCAAATGCAGTGCCTGAAGGTATACCCCTTTCGACGCACTCTTAATAACGGGCATGTATGCCATGACCTCGTTTGAGCGGCTTCGGAAGATGTTGAGGATACTTCGCTATGCAAAACTCGGAGTCGCATACACTATGAATAAGCCTCTAAAGCAATCTGCTGTGCCGAACGCGTTGAAATTTTCTATCGACTCTCCACGGCCACTATTACTATATATGTTCGAGTATACACACGCTAAGCAGAATCCCGAGTCCGCACTACCCGGACAGTTCGTCTGGTAGTAGCAAACAATACCTCGATAAGCTCAGGAGTCCGCAAACACCGAGTTCTGTGCCTTCAAGTTCTCTCAAGTCAGAAGTTTCAGACAGGATGCAGCCGGGCAAGCGCTCCCGACCCAGGCATTTTCCGTATATTTCAGCAAAGGTAGCACGGCACTCCCGCTAACGCAACGCACTGGAGATTGCTTTGGCCTCATCAAGATTAGTCAACTGTGGAGTTCTGCTCGATACAGAACATTTCGTGTTGGGTGTTTTGATATATCTTGAAGCTGCTGGAGGGGCTGCAGGTTGTGATATCCTAAGCCAAGCTCATGGAACATCGTTCTATGGCGGTAATCTCGCAAGGGCTGATATGACTGATGTGGCTAGGCTTGAATGGAGCGTCAGTACGACCTGTATGTCTCGGTTCGGCAACATTGTCCTTGTGTTAGGTTCTCATGCATTTGCCCGAAGGGCACGCAGCGTGTGGAGAAAGCTAGAGTATAAGTCTTAGGAACTTTCCAGTTCCTCTGACAAAGAGCATCTGAAAACGCTTCTGATGCTGGAAAAACCGGTGCAGTCAATGTGATATGCATCCTTAAGGTCACATGACGAGGCCCGGAAGTGCAGGATATCATTCTCCAAACCTTCTTCGACTTGATCCAACTTCCATAGCTGAAGCAATAAAATAGCGAACAGGGATGCCTTGCCCTGAGAAAAGCTGTGACACACGTCATGTGTCTGTCAATATGCATGCAGCCGTGCATACCCGGTCTCACATCAATTCTCAGGTTTTCTTCCTCACCATAAACCACACTACAAACCATGCTTCACCGCCATCTGAATGTAGCACTTCAATGCCGTGCTCGAAGCGGAAAGGTACTCTGGGCTCTTTCATCTGTTTACCACGTGTCGGAACCCTGCACTGAAAGAGCGGTGGCCAGAACTTACTCAAGTCGCCATTGAAAGTGAGAAGCACCGTCGCAAATCTCTCATACTGATGTCTGAAAGCCACCCTTTTCCATAGACTTCCAGATAGCTCGAGGACCAACCTGAAGGGGAGAAGGGCTTCAACGGCCATGCATTCGGGTACCTACGATACGTTACAGGACAAAACGCCTGGTGTGGCCAGTGTTCTCGTCTCACCATCAGTCGAGTGTACAAACGCGGGATTACACAACATACGCGGCGGCTCGGGGCGACGGTTGAATAAAGGATACCTCTGAACCCATGGCTTGCAGCATGTATTCGTAGCCAAAAAAGATTTCGAGACCCGCCTTCGAGAAATGATTTTATGTTGTAGAAGGCCGGCATGTCTGCAAGTTCTTGCATATTTATTCCCGCTTGCGATACTGTACGCCGAACAATCTGAACTTTCCATGAATTGTGCATTCCGGTGCTTAAGTGGGTACTGGACACCTAGCCAAGAGTTGCTGCCCAATGACTGCCACGCAAGGCATCTCATCAATTCTAGTTGACTGCTCCAAGGTCTTTGCACTGTCTCCGAAAGTCATGCTCATCGATGTATGTCCACTTAGCTTACAATACGTAAGATTTCTTTAGCCGCAAAGCATTCCGACCAACAGGAGAGTTAAATTGCTGCTTTGAAGCTCTGCGAAGCCCTAAGGGACGTCTCTCTTGGCGCCATGCCTGCTAATGTATGCTGCACTCAAGGTATTCTAGATCTAAGAGATGCCATTTATGGAGCGGAGGTGACGAATTCTAGCTCGGTGGTTCTGCTCTGGTCGTGCCCTGCCAAGATGCATGAAACTCAGGTGGCTCAAACCGACATTGTGCAAGAGATCTAGTATTTTTCCGCCGCAGGAGTAAACGTCAGATGAAGCTGGTTGAGGTCGAAGAGCGAGTCCAGCACAGGCGCTACTCATGGGGACCTGTGCGACTATCGATCTCCTTAGATTATATGGCGAAAGTAGGTCTATCATGTCTAATATATCGAAGTAACACTGAGTGAGTGGATATGACCAATGTTAGGCTGCTATTGAGATCCAAAGAAGAACTGTCTGATAGTATGGCCTATGCACAATCGACGAGCAGCAATCACCAAGGTGATATAGTTGTTTGTTGCCGAAAGAGGATCACAACCAGTATCTGATGGATTGGCTGCTAGAACAATGGGCAGATCTATGAAGGTCGTCCCCTCTCCCAAAGGTATCCTTTTCTCTTTGTCACACATGCTCTGGATTGGAATTTGATTCGCTAACTTTCTGTTTTCCAGAGTGTCCCAAGGAACGACAGAACCCATATTCTGACGTGAAACATAAGAGCATTGCAACAAGATGGCGATGTTGCTCCTTGTTTCTGTAAGCAGCCTGTTAAGCGAGCATCAAACCCTAAGTGGCAAGTAAAAGTCTATGGGTGTCGAAGAGTAGGGATTCATTTGGTAAGCACAAGACTCATGCAGTTACAGTTGATTCCTTTGTGTTAAGATACCCCCCCGTCATGGTTAGCCTCGCCCACTAAGATCAACATGTCAACGTCCTCATCTTCGCATTTCTGAACCCACCTCCTTTAACTTCATCACAGCGGAATCAGTTCCGCACCTCCTTAATTTCGATACTTAATTCCGTTGCCCATCATGTCGTCGGACCTCAGACCTGGAGCAGAAGACTTTGGAATCAGACGCCAGGCTGATCCCTACCGCCTTTCTGACCCACCTGAAGCAAGGGCTGCATACCTTTCAGGATCCGTCCTCTTGGTTACGAAAGCAGTTGAGCGAGCATGCCATATCGATTCAATGATGCTCATACACAAACAGTTCTTCTACCAAACAGTTGGGGAAGATGGAGAAGTTATTACAGCCCTCAGACATGGCGCCTTCGTGTTTCTGTACAACCCATTATCCGGTATCGTACGGACCCTTAAGAGCATAGACAGTAATGTGAATCGCTATGCATGGTTGATCAAGCGTCTAAAGATAGTTGGGAACTCTGAGCTAAGTGAGCATTCGCCATCCCCTAGTTGGAGACCGAGACACTTCAGCTTGCTAATACAATTCTCTTCAAGAGATGCACTTGGATTCTGGAGAGCACACCGACGTAGAGAAGCTTTATCAATTAAAGCTTTACTTGGACCTTTATCGTATTTGAATACTCAACCCCCTGCCTGACCTTCTTACTAACCCCTTTCTTTAGAAGACGTGGAGAAGAAACCTTACTCCGATGTTTTTCATAAGCTAATCAATCAATTCGATTCCTCGATCGCTGAAATTGAGACCCTTATATCCCTTCTCAGCTCGATTTGGGAGGAAGGCAATAGGCTGCCCGTGGCTAATATTGCTCCGACAAACTCTCCTGCCGACGCCATGATCACAGATTCTAATGCCGTTGATCTGGGGAGCGAAGGCAATGGAGCCGTGGAAGGTGACAAGGGTCCGGGGTCTCCGCAGTCGCAATCAGGATCCACCACACCTACGCCTACTAACCCAGGGTCCCGTGCGCCCACTCACGGCTACGCGGAATCATACTGGAGCGAAACGTCTACCGTCCGCCCGCGTCTTCCATCCCCGCCGTCGCCCTACCGCCGAACCCCTTCGCCCAAGCTGTTCGACTACGCCTCTCAGTCCCCACCTCCCACCTTACCAAGGACTGGCTTTGGCTACGGCCCTCTCCCCCAATTCCCGCGAACCCCGTCCCCGCCCCCTGATCCCAGGACCCCCTCCTGGAAAATCTACCTAAGTAAGAAATATCGAATCGAAGAGCTCTATGTTACAGAGCGTGACCTCACCATCTTCGGCGAAGCACTTCGACTAGCGCATATTGCCCTAAGGGAGATGCAGAGGGTTCAACGGGTATGTGTGCGTCTTGATAATTGGTACTGGCGCGCCAATGAGAGTTACGCCGAGTTCAAGAAAATGTATGTGAACGCGGACCCAGAGCTCGTGGAGCAGGTGTGGGAGCATTTGGAGATGGAGAAAGAGGGTGAAGAGAGGAAGAAGAGCGAGTCGCAGGTTCGGAAGCAGCTGGGGTTCGGTGCGGTGGGAGCCGGAAAGGGGAAGAGGAGCCAGCTGGAGACGGTGGTGGAGGAGGACGAGGACGAAGTGGAAGAGGATGTGAAGACGATCGGGGAGGAGATGGAGTTGGAAGAGGAGCTGGGGTTGGAGGGGGAGGACGAGCTCGATATGGACGACGAGGAGGCGCAGTTGGCGCACGCCCTGGACCAAATTGCCGCCATGGAGGCACGTGAGGCTGGCCAACCAGCCAGCTTGACCGCCGCCACGTCCAGGTTCAGCCTGGATGAATAGCGGAACGGCTGGGTGTCTGTTGGGGCTTGTGGATTTTCTTGTGGTAGGATGAGAGCAAAAGTTTAGCTAAATCGAGCAGGAAGGTTGTTTTTCCTTTTGCAATTTTCGGTAGTCAGGACAATGAAATTGATGTTTTGCAAGGTGTTTTCATGCGTAATGCTGATTGTAGAAATTTGTATGATGAGATGAAGAATGAGGAAGAAGCAGGGAAAGAAGAGGGGAGAAGGGGAATAGTGGATCTAGTAACCCCGGTCAACTTGACTGCTTTCAGGCCAAGACTGTCGATGGGCGAAACGACACAGTGTCGTTAAAACACGTCGATTTTCAGGTGAGAATAAAGAGATTCTGTTTCAAGAAATCAAGACTAGTTATTGATGCGTGATTTTCAGTATTAATGAGAATATTAAGGTGAAAAATAAGTGACAGAATTTTGACTTTTACGTTTAATATAGTGAAATATAGACGTGCAAAATTCTTCCGCTGAAGTCCCCATCTTTTCATGATTTCTCTATCATTTTCCACCAATCTTCTTACGCTTTTCCCTTAATCTTCAGAAAAAACTCTTCTCGCTTTTAAATCAGAAAAACAATTTAAAAATCCTTAAACCCTCAGCTCTCATACATAGCACTCATGTCTTCATTCTCAGACTAACATCAATCTCGTCGTCACTTTTACAATCACAACCATCGCCGTACACCCCACTGCTATTTTCCTAACACGTCAAAGGGAACGAGGATTGCAATCATGAAAAGGCCGAAGGGGTCGTTTTAAAGATGAGAGAGAGTAGTAGATTGGTGTGATGGGTGCGAGATGCAGTGTGAAAGACACAGAGAAGCGAAACAGACAGTTATCGACTGAGGCTGAGAAAGAAAAAAAAAAGGGTGAAAGCTCGGGATACTCGAATGAGGGGGGAAGATGAATGAGGAGATGGGATGGGAAGGAAGATACTAGGAAGGAAGAACCTATTCAAAAAACCACATATGGTTTTGATTTCTGATATCTTTTGCGGAAGGAGTAGGTTTAGGATAGTATTTTTTTCTCTCAATATATATGTCATTATCGGTTATACGAGGTCGAGATAGAGAATGATGTTTTCTTTTCTTGGACTTCTACACGCGCTTAGGCTAGCCCTGCCTGCGTCTCACCACCACAGCTCGATAACCTACCCTCCCTTTCGACTTCTCGCTTCTCCCTTCCGCCTTCCCCCTTCCTTAAACTCTCAGGGAATACTGCGGCGTAGCACTCTCATACTTTGTTGATGTTCATGATCATGTTTGTCTTGCTATTTACGATGGGATTCCTGATTCCGATGACCGTGAGATTGGGGTATAGGGAGGGATGGGGTGGGTTGTGATGATAAGGGGTTGTCATTTCGGCAGTGGAGTGAGGGGAAGCGTGGGATAAGTTTGATTGCTCTGAGGTGAGGGCGGGGTTGTGGATGGGTATGATCGAGACGGGAGCGATGTAGCGCAGGAGACGATAAAAAGGAAAATAATACTTTATATCGGCGGTTGAACACTTCGTATCAAACCTCCTCAACAAGGTAAGAAGAGTACAAGTTGATATCTTGATGTACACAAAAATTCAACACGTACAACATGAAACACTAACACGGATTTTTTTGTGCAATGAGTAAAGTGAGGTTAAGAGATGATAACAAGTTCACATTGTCGTTTTTACGTCCGAAAGTACCCGATTTTTAAATCACAAGAAAGCAAAATTTCGATTACTAAGAACCCCTAACCCCTTTTATCTGCCTTCGTCATTCGAGAGTATAAAAGCTCGCTGTCGGAAAAAGTAAACCGAAGAGATTCGTCGACGCCTTTCGGAAGAGAAGATGTAGCTAGTTACGCTAGTAGCCAATTCGATCATCGAACGACCCAGGGTAAGACGGGATCTGGTAGCCGTAACAGTCGATATTATCGAGACATTCTCGCACAGTAGGTTGATTTGAACCGAGCGCCATGTCTTCACCCTTCTCTCCAACCCCCATCGCCAAGTGGTCCACAGCCTCTGTAAATCCCCTGATTCGAACGCAGCTTCACCCACCACGGCCTGGACTGCTGTGTCGAATAACTCCTCGAGTACTTTCGTGGCTTCTTGCTCGGCGTCTCCCTTGTGACGCTTCTCCGCCCTCACCGCTACCTGCTTCATTTAATGTATGGCCTCGGTCGCTGCATGTCTTGTCGCTCCTTCAGCCTGGACGTTGGCGGCACCTTGGGGGTCCGTGAGCCTTCCTACGATACGGTTGGCGATGCCACGTTTTTCAATTGCTGTGAAGCGCACGTTTTGTATACTAACTGTGGAGGGGTCCGGATTGAATTTTCGTAGGATTTGGACGTGGTCGCTGGCAATGACAGTAAGCTGCCTAAGATCTAGCATTCGGAAGCGCATGATGCCATTAAACCAACCGGCATCGACTTCGACGGCGTCGTTGTCTCCGTTGATGGCTTGGCGGCGTCTCGTAATATTGAAGCAAATGTTCAGGGACTGAAGCCCGCAAAGCATTTGAATGTGTGCCACCTTGAGGTACCGAGTCCAGTCCCTCGTCAAATTGCTCGGGATGTACCTCATGTTAACCCAAACGATGTTGAAGTGCAGATGGGCAACAAAGCGCCATGAAACCATTCGCCATGGAAGAAGAACCGCTTATAAACCCTGCCATCTTCGCATGGTTAGTATTATGCTATTCTATGCGTAATGTTGCTGTGGCCTGAACAGCTACAAAGGCATGAATACGTACCTGGAAATAAGCAGGCAAAATTGATTGACTGCTGCCACTGTCAGGAGAAGTCGTTGAAGAACCAGCCGTAGTATCTCCCATCTTCCTAGGTGGGCTTTCAAGGGATACTAAGACTGTGAGGATCCTGACGCATACACTGTATCATTTGGCTTTTAAAATATATTACTAAACTTTGAAAGTTTTACCCGGATAGTGGGACACGAAAGGTTTTTTCTCCAGTTCCAGTTACGGTCGCCAACCTGAGCTGCTGCTGCTTTACCCTGAGCTGAGGGTGAGGCTGCCTGCGCAAGGAGGCGAGCCATTTCCGGCCCCCCGTTTCTGCCCAAGACACAACGAAAATATTCTTCTTTCGTTGTTCTTCATAATCTAGTGCTACAGTATACTCTTGTACTTTCAGCAAACGAATGTAATGATGTTCTTTCATCATCGCGCGGACAAAATGAATCTCATGACATGAATATCAGATTAACGATCTTCTTTTGGACTTTTTCGTTGATATAAATTGCAACTATAAAGCGAACTTGAAAAATGTTGATTTAAATTGAAAGCTGAGTGAAACAAGTTTTATTTAAAAACCATCATTAAGTCTCAATCAATATTACTCAATGATTAAAGAGACTGATCATAACTCAGTCTGAAGAAGAAACTTGAATTAATTGAACGTAAGTTCTTGCAAGATATTTCCAATGATTGAAGAGAAGAGAAATTATTATAGTGCATTCAGTAGAGTTTCACTAAGACTACAAGAATCAAACTTAGACTCACTCACTGTATATCTGACAAAAATACACTTCTTTGCACTCAGACGTGTAACATATAGACATGTTTGAAGTATTAAGGCAACGTTTCAGCCACGTTTTCGACCGAGTTTGTCAGCAGTGCCGCGCGGCGCAACGTTGATGCCCGTTAGCGTAGCACGGCTTAAAGATTTCATGATTGATATGATGTGCCAGAGTAGTGGAAAGCTTCCTGGAACTCGGACGTCATGTTGAGTGATAATATGAAAAGGAGCCAGCTTGCGATCATTGCACATCAGGCAGATCTATATTTGGTGTTACGAGCTGACGAATCGCAAAGGGACCTTCATTCTTTAAGTCTGGGACCTCTTACCATTCAACATTGCTTCTTATGCTCTTCCTTGCGCCCTCGTCCTGATCTCAACACTTGGGAAGAGAATCAAGTTCACCAAAGATAGGCAAGCTGGTGAAGCCGAGTCAACCATGGGGTCTTACTTCCCAAAGTCGTGGGATCCGTCGACGGGTATCCCGGACCTTAGTGGGAAAGTAGTTATTGTGACTGGAGCAAAGTTCGTTATTGACCCTGACGGAAGTTGTTGAGTAACACACGCAAACAGCTCAGGAATTGGATACACCACAGCCGAGCAACTGGCTCGTCATGGTGCCAAAGTGTATGTGGCAGCGCGAAGTGAAGCCAAAGCGCATGCGGCGATAGAGAAGATATATGTGAATAATAAGAAAGTCAAAGCAGGAAAGCTGATCTTTTTGCCGCTTGACCTGGCCGACCTCGACAGTGTTGCGAAAGCGGCGGAGATCTTCCTCAAGCAAGAAGACAGACTTAACATCCTCGGTACGTTTTACGAATCAACCTGAGGATTCAGGTAGACGCTTGATATTGTTAGTGTTTCTAACGGAGCATAGTTAACAATGCTGGTCTGCTCACATGGGACTACCAGACCACCAAGCAAGGATTTGAGCTAGCCACTGGAATCAAGTGTGTTGCCTTCCAACCCATCACAGACGGCTACCTCAGACTAATACTATTAGTCACGTCGGGCATTTTCTGTTCACTGCCAAATTGTTGCCGATCCTGAAGGCTACAGCCAACGAAAAAGGTTCAGACGTGCGAGTAGTAACGGTACAAAATTCTGTTCCCCTCATCAAACCGCCACTAACCACCATGCTCCTCAGGTCTCCTCCGCCGGCCACGCAATCATGATGCCGGACCTCACCTTCACGCTCACCTCCGACTTCACTTACCCCGGTGTCGCGCCCTCCCCGCCCGATAGCACCGGCGTCCGCAACCAAGTCTCCCGTAACGCCGTTAGCAAATCCGCCAACATCCTCTTCGCCTCAGAGCTGCAGCGCCGCATGGACGCCGAAAACATCCCCATCATCTCCACCTCCTTGAATCCCGGCATTATCGCTACTGAGGGGCAAGCGGGACTGACTTTTGGGTTGTTGGGGCCTGTTTGGTGGCTGATCAAGACGTTCGCGAGTGGGAGTCCGGAGAAGGGCGCGGTGCCGAGTTTGTATTTGGCGGCCGCGGAGGAGGTGAGGGAGAGAAAGGGGGAGTTCGCGGGGAGGTATTTCGAGACGAGTTTGAAGGCGGTGGCGCCGAGCAAGCTGGCGAGCGATCCGAAGCGTGCAAGGAACCTGTGGGAGTTGAGTGAGGAGACGGTTGGGAAGTGGACGGCGACGTAGGATGGAAATGTGAAGGGTCAAATGGCTCGGGTGATTCCTTTGCGGGCGTGGGAGTGCTAATGTGAAGCAGTGACGGGAAGATTCTGGATGCTAATCTCTTTCCTTCCCACGTCTATTGTTGACTCTGCTGTTCAGTCACGAACCCAGCACAAAGCTCTCAAGTGTACTTGCGACTCGCTTCAGGAACTACCTGAATTTTGATCCTTCGAATATTCGAACGTATCCTTCGTTTGCTCAAATGTGAACCCAGCGGCGGCGGAATTATCTGGGTTAATGGCATACCTGGACAATCAAGACCTCTGGTATGAACTTTTCCAAGCTGGCGCCGGCGACGCACCGTCGTGGTGGGTTGAGGTGCTGACAAGCCTGGCGAGGTTCACTCGGGCGATGTCGACGCTGCATAATTACTCTCTTCTCGAAGTGAGCGAAGGACGGTATAGTCTACACACGTGCGTCCATGATTGGACGCTAGAGTATCTAAATCACCAATTAAATGCGGAGAGGTGCGGGATTGCCATTCACTGTGTGGCGGCCAGCGTGAGCTGGGAGTCAGAAGCTGACTACTGGGTGAAGAACCGTTGTGTGCTGCCACACGCCCGGCGGTTCCGACACGTTAGATCCAACGGATTGATTGATTGTAGTCAAACCGAGCCTGAGGATCTGCTTTCTTTAGCGGCTCTGTACAACGAAAATGACCTGAATGTGGAGGCGGAGGAGATAGGTATGCGAGCACTGCGAGGAAAGGAGAAGGCATGGGGACCGGAGCACACGTCGACGCTGGATACGGTCAACAATCTTGCAAACCTCTAGGCTGATCAGGGCAAGATGGTGGAGGCAGATGAGATGTATGTGCGGGCGCTGCGGGGATACCAGAAAACAGTAGGAAATGACTGTCCGACAACACAAAAGATTTCCCGCAACCTACAAGCCTTACAAGCTCGTAAATGATGTCGTGGCTGATCAAGGGAAAGGAGGTGTTGACTTTCCGGGTTGATAGCAGATTCGTTGTCGCTTCCATATTAATATGAACCACAGTGCATCACTTTATCGTGAAAGTTATGATCGTCCCAGACCCCATTCAATGCTCTTGACTTCTTCGATTTGAGATCGAGGTGACGCTTTGTAAAACGCTTGAGGCCATGTCTTGCCTCGCGGTCGAATACGGTCGTTCATGGTAGGGATCTGGAAAGAAGGGGCATGCTATATTAGAACCAGGAGTGTCAGGGCAAGCAAGAATCTGAGGTGGTGAGAATCTGCGTTTTTGAACATGCTCAGAATGCCGTGAGTGTGGCGCCGCACAGTATAGGTGTGGGAAGGTTTGTAAAGTCTATGATCATCATAGAACGAAATTTCAAGCCTCAATTTCATATGCAGCGTAACTGACCATCATTGCAAAATGATTTTGCAAAGTTAATAAAGGGTCATAATTCTCGCGCACACACGGGTTTCCGCGCACTCTAACCTAGAAAGGTTATTTACAGATAATATAGGGTTTAGCGTTCTAAAAAGGGCACTAACATGATTAGTCATAGTTAGCGTGCGCGGAAACCCAGTGTGCGGGAAGACCCCGTCACCACGCCCGTGCATACAAGTACCCCGTAGTGTGAACATAGTTAATATGTGCGTATGTTCAGTCACAGTTGTCGATAGCCGCTGGCCAGACAGCTCGTTGATGGCCGAAAACTCTCCGACCAGTTGGTCTGTCTGTATATGAATCCTCTGCTCGTCTGCGTATTTGGTTGAAACGATGCCGAACTTGAGCTCTCGCTCCGCAACTTCATGACCACTGACGCGGCTCATCACCTTCCTTCAACATGCCCGCCGGCCTTGTGTTCCGCGATGCCGATCCTTCCGAGGATTACGAGCTAGCACGCATCATGTACAATAGCTTCCTGCCGATCTGGTTCGTCTTTTCATTCTTTTGGAAATAACCCGTTCCACTAATTACCAGCCCAGGCTCCACAATTGGTTCGCATGCTTGACCGAGCCTATCCCTGCCATCTCCCGCTCCTCCGGGCCCCTCTTGCCGCTCCAAGCCCGCCGTCTCGACTTCTATCGCGCGTGGATCAACCTCAACCGAGCGCACAATGGGGATGTCATGGTAGCCTACACGCCCACCACTACTCCCCGCCCCGAGAATTCCTCACCTTCCATTCCCTCCGGCCCCATCGCCGCCGTCGTTCTCCTCCTTCCACCCCACGCCCGCCCTTGCTGGTCAGAGCCCCTTCTCGCATGGCGGACCGGCTTCCTCCCTGGCCTCCTGAAGCTCGGGCTGCGGGGGTTTTGGCGCGCGGTTTTTGTGTTTGAGGGGAATGTGGGAAACATGATCGCGAAGGGACTCAAGGATGCCGATATTGAGGGCGGGAACGAGGTCAATCTTGTTTTTGTACAAGCATGCTGTCGCAATCCGGAATGGGAAGGCGAGAGCGGGCCGGGGCGAAAATTGCTTGATTGGGGCATACGAAGGCGGTGGCAGAGGGACAGGAAGATACCTGTTTGGCTGGATTGCTTCAGTGATGATGCCGAGGCTGCCTATAAACATATTGGGTTCAAGTTACTCGGCAATTGCATGGTCGATACTGGTTGTGACTCTGAAGGGATCAAATTGAAGACAGATGCTGGAGAGAAGAAAAGAGAAGAGGGGAAAAGAGTTGCAAAGCAGAGAGTTATGGTTAGGATACCCGAGACCTAGAAGCGAACTTACAGACTTACTGCTAGTCGCTGCTTTTGGCTAGAGCTTTTACTGGAGCTGTAGGGTCCTGGAGCTGGGACGCCTTAAGCTCGGTGAGGCTTCTTTTAGAAGGTTAAAGCGCTCTAGGGTATTGACCTGCTTATAGCATCTTGCCCGAGTGTTCATCGTTCACATGTCGAGATCACTATTTATATAGAGAGGTTCTTGTACCGCTACTAAACACCTTTTCTTTAATTTATAGCCCGAGAGCTAAATATTTAATCAACGGTGCCTTTGTCATTAGAAGGGGCATGCAATCTGAGTCTCTTCACCTATCTTCAACACTATTATGAGTCCTCGCAGAACTGACAGCGCAAGTCTATGCCTCATAAGAAATGTCAAGTGGCTAGGGCCTGTTCTAGTAGCGATCTCGTTGCTGCCTCGAATGTATATCGCTTTTTCAGATATCCACTTCGGCAGCTTACCGCCATGGATTCAAAGCGGTTGAATCCGAGGAGAGAAAGGATATGGTCTTTGTTTCGGAAGGCTCATATTTAGTTAAATCTTCACATACTCGCGGCGGAGAATGTTAAAATAAGGTTGAATATGTTGGAATTTCAGGTGTGATTTGGTTGGTAATCTCCGCCCTATAAGGCTGGGGGCCGCTAGTAGAGTTTTCACCTTCCACCTCCTAGATAAACTCCAATCCAGCTTCAACCCCATATACTAAATGCCCAATATGACCTCGTATTTCAACAGACTAGACTCTCATTAACACTTTCATCAAAGATGGGACGATTCTCTATTCTATATACACGTTCAGGGGAGGCTGCGAGCCACCTGGTCACTCCACATTCAACATAAGCCGCATGTGCGCGAGGGCCGTCGAGAGAATCAGGAAGGCACGCTCAGCAAATCGTTCTGACCTTCATCTAATGGAGGACGGACGATAAGCGGACCGAGTATTCTTCCGCCAAGACTACAAAGTTTCCCTTTCGATATCCACGTCACCCTATGAGCGATGCCTGGAGCTTTAGAAAGAATAGGAAGGGTGCTACGCTTATTGTGCCTAGCGCTTAGCTTGTAGATAGCTGGGTCCAAAAACAAGTAATGAAAGAAGATGTAAAAAGAAGTGATGAGAAGAGTGGGATTCGAACCCACGAAGATTTCTCCACATGAATACACACTAGTCGCACTAGTGTAAGCTTAAAGAAGGCTTGAGTCATGCGCCATAACCGCTCGGCCACCTTCCCATTTAATTTATATATTGCTCATTATTCAATTTTTGTAGCAAAGGTAAACGCAAACCTCAATATAAAAAAATTTCTCTAAGGTCATCGAAGAGACGGTGACACGACCTGTGTCAGATCATTCAGATCTATGTCATTATGACATCTATTCTGACACACTGCTATAATGAGAACAGCTTAAGCTTATGATTGCTTCTTCTGACCCTCATACCTCGAGATAAACCATCTGCCCCGAAATGTGAAATCGATGGGGTTGTGCTCGAAAGATCTACCCGAGAGATGTACATGAAGCGTATATCAGACTATGGTACTTGAAAGATATACTGAAAGATGTATTGCAGTAATCGGGATAGAGAAAATTACATACCGTAAAGCCAGAAAACTTCAGCTTCTCGCCTATAACTCAGGTCTCTTGATGCTAAGGCCGAAGTTTGGCACCGAGGGCTTTACCTGGCTTACAGGGTTCTCTCAAGAATGAAAACTTCGCTGGTTGCAACCATCTTCTCCGTAGGTCGACTTCGACTCGTGAGGCTGGCTGCTTGATTGATAGTACTGCTGAAACCAGTCCTTGAGGAACCGCTCATAAATCCTGCCATCTTCGCATAGTCAGTAAAACACTGCCTGATCAATCAGCTTTCGTTTCACCATCGCTTACCGCTTTCTTGTCTAGATCGTTTGTCTTTCGCTGTGTCCTGTACGTCTGATTGCTCTTGCATGATGAAAACAGAGTCGAGCCTTTTAAGCCAGCTTAGCACAGCGTGTCTATATGCCGAGAATAAAAACGTGGGAGGAAGGACCATTGACCATATCCTAGAAGCTACGATCAAGGAGGCTGAGGATGAAGATCACAAAGAAGAAGATCAACTCCCGTGCGACCACAATAATCGGATCTTCGAAAGTCTTTCTCTCCAATTGTCTGAGATTCCTAAGATACCAAAGCCCAAAAAAAAATTTCTTGTCAGCTTCGAGCATAGTATCTTCAAAGCCAGTTAGCGGCTGAGGTTGCTGATGAGATGTTTCCATTGTCGCAAAGAAAACAGCGCCTCCTGCCTCTGCATTTGCCCAGACCGTGGGTCGGAACCCTATCACAAAGACTGCTGGGAAAATACCACCAGGCACCAACCAACAGATGATTCTGGAGTCTGCGGACCTCCATCGGACTTCCTCCAGTATCTTTGGATATCATACCTGCCATATCCGAAACAAGCCCAGAAGAACAAGCACTTCTTGACCGAAAATTTATCCAGTCTACTTGGTTTGGTGTTCCAAATCAGCAAAATGTATCAAACCTTTATATCTAACCTAAGACTTAATGCCCTTATTAAACAAGCCCAAGTATTGCGGGATAACAGACCAGTAATCGAATAATATCCGCCACTTTCTTAAGTCAAACATGCCAAACGCGATGGTTCTGCGAGCTCCGTGTACTTAGGAGCTCCTTACACTACCCCTACTGAGAGGCTGAACCTATTACTTTGATCAAAGTAGATCTCCACTCAATCATGTTCAGAAATCGCCTTGATCCAACTCCAACTAAACTCATCCTATTCAATAAAATGAGATCAAGAGGCGCAGCTCTTATAAGCAATAATTCTACAGCCTCTGTGTGGGAGCAAAGGCTCCGTGCCTATCAGCAGGTAACTCCCACCGCTCGTGGCCACTCAAAAGCTCGTTCGGCACCGTGATAGCATCTTTCTCTTGGATTGGGTACCTCGTACTATTTGGAGGCGTAGCCGCTGATGGCATGCGAACATCTTGCTCCGATAATCTTTTTTTTCGCTGCCATCGAATCCAAAGCATGATAAGGAGAGCTGTAACGAGAATTCCTAGGATTATGCCGAGGACGATGCTGACGATATAGCCACCTCGAAAGGATGAGGAAGTTTTGGCGGTTGACGAGGTGAATGTGGGTGGCTGAGGGATGGTGGAAGATGTGACGGTATTTGATAGGGATGAGAGGGTCGTGGATGATGGAGAGGTGGTCGGTGCAAATGGTGTTGATGTTGATGCTGCCTGTTGAGATGATGTCGTTGATGGTGAAGAGCTAGTGAGGGCATTCTGATTCCATGTAACGGCTTTGGGCTGTGTGGGATCGTGATTGATAGTAAAGATTGTGCCCACTATTTTTTGGTGGCTACCGTCTGGATCGACGTAGTTTAAATTTAGCTGGCCGAGACCGTCCGAATCGATATAATTCAAGGGTACTATTTTCGTGCCGTTGAGAGATACGGTTTGGTTCAGTTCTAGCCAGCATGGTATTCCTCGGTTAGTTTTTAATTCTAGCATTGGGCTGAGAAGACGTTGCTGCAAGGGAAGAAGGTTTTCGAGTACGCACGGCTTATCCATTCAGCGCTTGGACTAGAGTAGTTATAGAAATATAGCGAGAAGAAGCAAGGGTCTTTGCAGAGCTCGGGAGTTACCCAGGAGGTTCGCGAAACTATCGATGTAGTTGAAGTGGAGTTTAAGGTCTCCTGGTGGGAAAGAAAAGTTGGCTGACGGTGGTGGTACTTGTGCTGAACTCATTGCCCTCTTGTATTCACATAATGTTCCGATTCGTAAAAGAAGAAGAAATCATCCTGGCGGTGGTTGTTATAAGCCCAGATATCCAGCTGTGTTCAGCCATGTTTCACATTCATCTGTTGTGCTACATTGGCACACCTGTAGAAATCCTGAAAATGATGACTTAGCGAGATGTATCCATAGAGCGTTATCTCGCTCTGTTCTGAGGTCGGCGACGCAATTTGCCGCCTCCTTACATTGTCAGCCTTTCACACAACCGAGCCAATTACTCAGTTTCTCCGCCCTCCTCAGCTGGTACCCGGGGATTCAGGGATTTGAGACAGAAATTGAGAAGCACTACTGCCAATCGCCCACCTCAATTGTATTTTGGCCAGGTGGGCTACCTGGGCTCTGGTACAGCATCAAGAGCGCGATTTTGTTAGATGCGAAACGCGGTCGGTTCCTTAAACCATCTTTAGATCGCGGCTCATGCAATTCCTGTCTTGTTCCTCACTTTCGCCTTCGTTATTCTCTGCATCGCATCATCGAAGGCATTGAGGTTTGTGAGAGACTTTGACTACCCTATAGCTCCATCTAAGTTGAATTATACCGCGCCGTGGTAACGCTATGAAAGTTGTAACTCCAAGCCGTACGTGCTGGCTAAGCCGATGTCGATGTCTGTACTCACATTTGTTTTCTTCCCAGTAATATTGACCATTTAGCTGCCTGAGAATACAATGGAAAGATTTTTGGAGTCAAAATAACATAAAGTGGCCGGTCTTGCTTGTTACATTTATATTGCTGCTTCTTCTGGATCGCTGTACTCTAGCTTTTATAGCATTTTTCACTGCAATGATCTCTGTGCACCTCGCCGCTCCCAAAAGGCCTGTCAAGTACTTCTCGCTGTGCGGTGAATTCGGCACTCCGACTTCTGTCGACTGCGCTGAGGAATCACTCGACGGGTCGAGCTCATATTTAGAGCCCAATGTTGGCCAATACAAAGCGGTCCAGGGATTGTGTTACTGCTATGTGAGCTACACATGCCACAACGCTCTATAGGAATATGCTAACATGTTCACAAAGTGTCCTCTTGGTCGGAATGCTGGCAATCCTTCTATAGAGGTATCAGCGAAGATCGTCAAATACCATGTCTGGAACCATGACGCAGGCAACAGGGCTGCATGAGATATGAAATCAGGACAACAAGGGTATTTTCACATTGTCCGTTTGCGGCCCAGGATAAAGTCACCCACCCTCATCTCGAGATCTAGCTATTGGTATATGAGGTGCAGATGCCCCTATAGGGCGCGGAGCGGAGATTACTAACCATAAGGGTAACGGCACTGTTCCATGTTTCCAACACTAGCATAGGCTGAAGAACAGATATAGGAATACAAGGATTGTGTTTAAGAGACAGAAGAGGGGAGGGAAAGCATGCGAGATACCTAAGAAGAGAGTGTAACAGGTTGAAACCTGATTTGGACTTGGCACTGCTCCTTTAGTTTTAGTACCTTCTTGGCATCGACGATATTGCTTGTGCAATAATCTCATATTTGCCTAGTTATCTCGACAGGGTTTCTACTTCTCTCTCAAATGGACTCTTCTTGTAAGTTGTACATAGGGATAGAACCAATCGAGCACATTGTTCTAAACCTTCACAATTATATGGCTTTGCCGTACAACTTGCGCAACAAAACATTTGTTGAGATGCTTATACTAGAGATAAGTAATATATACAACTGGAAACCACTTCATATCGATTCAAGCATGATATGCTCAGATCTTAACGGAGAAGAATGTGATGCTGACTCCCGGCAGCAGGCGCCCAGATCCTCGATTAAGATTAGTGTGGGGCAAGTGCGCTCCTGCACTGTCGCATGCGGCATAGGAGCTCAGCTTGACCTCGGTTACAGGGAGAGGCTCCTCGCTTCGTGCTCCCCTGCTCCCTCGGTGCTCACTCCAAAGCGGCCATACGGAATACTCCCTTCCTTCCCACAACAAAAATGGGCAATTACCAATCCTCAGTTTGGGGTGTATGTAATTTATATATATCTACATCTACATGAATGCTGTCAAGGAGTATGAAGAAAAAGACAAAGCAAGTCAGTGCAGTATTCTATATTGCTTGGTTGTTGCTGGCTGTGTCACGGCAACAGCGGATGTCGGCACCTGCGGTACGTGACGGTGTTGAATGGACTGGAAGAGACCGTAACAGCATGATGCATGGTGCATGGGAAGGTGCTTCCATAGCTCTCTTCGCCCTGCTCTGTATGTCGTGCGACAGCATGGTTTCTGAGGGGGCGCGTAACACCCTGAGCTATCCCTTAAACCGTCGTTATGGCTGCCATCCCAGGATTAAGAAAGCTAAGCCTATTTAGGCACCCCACCAAAATATTTGCTTACTGCACAGTTCCTCTACCTCGCACTAGGAAATCTAAATATTAATCTCCAGATCCCCATTGGTCTGGTTAGTCATCTCCCGTAGCTCCCTAGTACCCTAATAGGTAAGGTGGCCGTATACCTGGGGCAGCTAGGGCACGAACATGTTTAAAACATGTTTATTGAAGCATGTTTTAAACACAGGGGTAGCAACAGGGGGGAATATATCTATAATATCAACTAAATTGACTGTTCTATGGGCACGTGACCATCGACGGAGCTATGTAGACTGCCATTGCTGTCGTTCGATTCAATGCTTTAACCACTGCGGTAGATAGTGGTTTAACTGCTGATGGTAGCATCGTTTGAACTAGTGCAGCTGGCCCATTGAAAGGCCTGTTGATGTAAGCAGTGCTTTGATTCAGATGAGTCTGCTGACGACTGGTTCCGGACGTCATTTGAAGGTGACAGTATAAGCACTTCACTGCAGGAACGATTCGGTTTGGTAGAATTATGCTCTGAAAGGCACAGTAACAGCCTGATTGCGAGGTTTGCCATCGCGTTGAGGAGGCATGGCTGGTGGTAGGAAGATAGATCTACCTACTCCATAGTCGTATGAAGCAATGATGACAGCGAGGTCAAACCCCCCGAGCTAAACCAGCTGGGTTTAGCTTGCTTACATAATATAAAACCAATAAACAAACATGAATAAACCGCTAACGCGTTTTAAACACGTTTATTGTAGAATAAACGGTTTTATTCTACCCCTAGGGGCAGCCATAACGACGGTTTAAGGGATACGGTGTTGAGGTTCAATCAAGCTCAGCGGAATCAATTCCGCTCCTTATCGATAAGGATGTCCTGGCGGCATTGGGTCCCTTGGCACATTGACTTTTCTACCTAGAATAAGGTAGTGAAGTCCTCTCACCAAATTCCATTTCCGTCTTTGGACTGCAGCTTGATAGGGCTAAGAATTCGGAACGGGAGAACTCTGTTTCATCGGCGAGTCAATCTGCCAATTTGTCGACGATAACATCATCAACAACAACAGAATACCGCCTTCTGTCGAGTGTAGCTTGTCCAACACTAAATTGCAATCTTATCCATTGCACTGAAATCCATCATGAGTGCACAGCAATCATTGCAAACCACGCCTCCCGAAAGCTTCACGAGTCCACCAACGCCTCCTGCGACTGAGGAGAGAACCTCGACATCTATCCCACAGATTCTTGCAGCGGTTAGACGACACAGAGACGGATATAGACTGCCTGCTGACGAACACTGGCTTCGATTTTCGTTAGATGTGTATCATTACAGAGATCTTCAGCGCCAGCTCCGAAAAGTCATTCTCTGGGATCACTACGTACACAAACTTCGGTATGTAAAGGGCACTCATTTACCGCTACTTGGCTAATGCGATGGCAGACACGATTACTTCCCGTCGGCTAAGTTATATGTCCTCCGAATGCCGGGTTCATTGCACGAAAGCCTCGAATCTTATATCACGCTAGAGGTCCTACTTCAGTTACGCACAATTGCTCAGAGCGGCAGTCCTTCAGCGATATTTGCAGGAAACATAGAGAACAGTGCATCTACAGAAATTAACTTTGAGGATACGAACTACGGTCCACATGAGCCAGACGCCTCGTTCCAACATTATGAAGCACAATATCCAGGCGTCATCCTTGAATTGTCCTACTCGCAAAAGAAGAAGGATCTGTCACGTTTAGCAAATGAGTATATTCTTGGGTCAGATGCCAATATCCGCGTCGTAATCGGCATCGATGTTGAGTACAAAGGAAGCAAGAAGGCATCCATTTCAATCTGGCGTCCACATATTGGAGTCAATGATGTGGGAGAGAAAGTATTATTCGTTCTGCAGACAGTTACAGACCAGGTATGCTCGCCAATAAACCTTCGAAAAAGCGATATCTTGTCTAACGCTACTAGCTCTTCCGCGACGATGTTGGAAACCTTGTTCCTGATCCTCAAGCAAGCCTGCAACTGCGAATCGAGGACTTTGGTACTGAAGCTTTTGGTGCGAAATTCACTGATCTGACCCAAAGCATATACATCTCGGCGGAAACGTTATTTAACTTTCTCGAGCGCGCCGAAGCTAAAGCGAGGAGACTGAAACAACGTGAAGGGCTGGTCAGGAGCACCAAACCTTGGGTAAGAAAACGGCACAGAGACATTACACCACCAGAGCATCTTGATCCAGACCGGGAAGGCATATTCGCAGAGCAAGAGCAGAGGGCAGTGGAGAAGGCTATGATGGATGACGTTTCTTACAAGGCCAGCGCTTCAGAGGCAGAGTTGGAGTAATGCATGCTCTTTATCTTCACGAATACCTTTGAGGAGATACTGTAATGGTAGGTAGACATCATGAATTTGGAAGCACCGGGTGGATCGGTTGCTGGAAACATTCATTTTATTCATCACATTCCATTCACATCAAGCGGTTGCTACATGACACATTGATTGCGCAAGCCATCTATAGATTGTGAGAAACCACTCGACTCCACTCGACTCTTGCGTATGAATGTCGTAACCTCCCATCCGACTAAATCATACTGGAATGGTCCACTAATATATAGCCCTACGTCGACAGCTCCATCAAACGAAGCTGGGCGCTATCTGATCGTTGAACAGCCACATATCCGCAGTCATCCTGTGATATGGTACCGAAGTACCGACTTTCCAGCTGGTACTTCGGGTGAGCGGATTTGAAGGTCTTCATAAGAATAAGTCTTGTTAAACACCGTCCTCCTCTTCACTCTGCTTCTCTGTCGTGCGATATAGCTTCTCTTGCCCGCGAATCAAATCACGGCGTCGAACGTAGTCTCGGAGCTCTCCCAACCCTCCTTGATATTGAGGCCAAATCATTAAAGGATTCCCTAAACAATCTCTTCCCTCGACTAACATCTGTATCGCTACCTCGTAGTATGAATCGATCTTTGAATATGAATACTTTGGCAATATCGGAATGAATCGCACAGCATCTCGATGATGCCATTCAAGGTAATTTCGAAGTCGAAGTTGGACTGCAAACCCTTTTTTTGGTGTTGGCGAGATGGGGACGTAGTCGCTGTCTTCCTTCAATATTGAGGTAATCTGAAGGAGTTAGCAGATGACTATTTAGACGTTCAAGCACTCACTGTCATGACTTTTGCATAATTCAGCTTTCCCGGCACAGCATCTAGGACAAGGGCCATGTGGCCGCGCACTTTGTTTGGGAGAAGTATGCTCAAACCCAAGCATTCTGAATTGCTCTTGAATTTGTAAACCTTGCTAAAGGAGCACGCAGCAGAGGACTTTTCGACTGATACTACCGACGTACTATTCAATGCAAGTTCGGTATTGTGAATCTAAATCTTCGTGTCTCTTCATTCTTGGTCATCTCATAGTCTCGAGGGCTAGAGTCTAGAGTTCAGCCTCGATTATTGAACCCCCCATATCGCAACCAAAATGCCGCTCACTGTACTGTCCGATTCGGATATCCGCTCGCTGCTACTCTGCTTGACGCTCAACGATGTGCAAAGGTTCCAGACGAATCTTGCAGAAGCCCTTCATGACTACTCGACAGGTACTCAAGAGACAACAGCTTGCTGCAGTGCCAACCAACCTCAGCGGATTTCCATCCCTGCTCCGAACAGCCAGAATACTCTCTTTATGCCCGCCAGTACCAGCACCAGCAGAGGCATCAAAATTATATCTGTCTCTTCTGCACCGCACTCATCCCCCTCTGCTAGTACTACCACACTCACTCCAAGCTCCACAGCCAGCTCTCATTCGTCCCAACCCTCTCTCACCAAACCTCAATCCCCCCAAGCTTCTATTGCCTCTTCGCAGACTACCACCCCGCACGGCTCTCTTACACTCCTTCATCCCTCCGGAATACCCTACGCATTCCTTTCTGCGTCTGAGCTCACCGCTTTCCGTACCGCCCTTGCCTCCACTCTCATCTTCAAACGCCGCTCTAACGTTCATTCCATCACGGTGTTTGGCGCAGGAAAACAAGCATACTGGCACATTCGCCTTGCACTATTGCTCAGAGGCTCCGAGATTCACCATATTGACATCGTCAACCGCTCTTTTGCTCGGGCGCAAACGCTCATGCAGGAGATCTACACGTCAGAAGAGTGGGCGGACCTACGCAATGCGAATGAGAAATTGAAATTTAGCATCGTAAGCGCCGACTATGGCGAGTACAACCGCCTTCTCAAAGAACATGTCCGCAAAGCAGACATCATATTCCTCTGCACCCCCAGCACAGTCCCCCTATTCCCGCCCGAGCACTTGACTCACTCCGAAGGCCGCCGCAAAGGTCGTTACATCAGCGCTATCGGCAGCTACCGCGAACACATGCTGGAGCTCCACCCCGACATCCTTCTCCAAGCTGTTGCTCCCGAGCACAAGAACCATCACCACAAGCACGCTTCCAAGGGTGGTGTCATCGTTGTCGATAGTCTTGAAGCTTGTTTGAAAGAAGCCGGGGAAATTATGCAGGCCGGACTGGGAGCGGAGCAGTTGGTCGAGGTGGGGGAGCTGTTGATGGTAAAGAAGGCGAGTATGCGGGAGTTGGAGATGGGGACCGGAGAAGGGGAAGTGGGCCTGAAGAGGTGGTTGGAGGGAGGAAATGTGATTTACAAGAGCGTGGGTTTGGGACTTATGGATATTTGTGTTGGAGAAGATCTGGTGAATTTGGCGAGAGAGAAAGGGGTAGGGACTACCATACCGGATTTCTGAGTAGTCCGCTTTGGGAAGACGACGAGAGTATGGAGAGTCAAAGATCGCATGGGAGTTACCCATATCAACTAGCGAGCAAATCCCATACCTCTGATGCTTGGGATATGGAGATATTACGAAGAAGATGAGGTATGGTGCATGATGCGGAACGAGAATACGATGCATTACTGGACCAAAAAAAATGTTATTCTAGGACGAACATGATATGACGAGTATGATGAGCTTCGATCTCCACGCCACAGTAATCAGAGAGTCTATCATCAAGCACAATAAGAGGAACCACGTGGCCGCCGATGCTCAATGATGGAAACATGGGATCTACAAAAAAAAACGGTCATGGCTTTGCATCAAAGAACATGTATCTGGAAATAGCCAAGTCCATGCAAAAGAATTCCTTGGAGGGAAGAATGGCATTCGGAAACGCTCCGGAGCGAAAAAATCCGGCTGAGGGAAGATCAACGTGGAAGGTCTTCAAGAATCTGGGAAGCAAGAGGTCTATTGGAGATATTTTGCATGTGGAAAAAAGGCGATGAGTTCCATGTGGAAGACTGGGAGATCTTGACGCAATTGGTCTACCGACACATTACTTACATGTGAAAAGGTGAAGAGCCGCAGTGGTGGGACATCTGGCAGAGCAAGTCCGTGCAGAAGCTGGCGGGGGAAGACGCAAGTTCATATGTCTGGGTTTACCATACAACATGCTAAATTATATCAAACCCTGCTGCTTACAATTTCATGCGCTACTGTACCAGAAAACTTTCACTCAAACCTCTTCTCCGCCGCTTTCCAGTTAATGACATCCCAAATCGCGCCGAAGTATTCCGCTTTCCGATTTTGATATTGTAGACTGTAGGAGTTAGCAACCACTCATGCTCATCTTCAATCTTCACGCTCACTAGTAGGCATGCTCCCAAGCGTCAATCCCCAGCAGCGGCACAAACTGCCCAACGACCGGATCTTGATTCTGCATCCATCATCAGCAAAGTTCTCTCCTCCCTCCCAGATCCCAAACAGCAGAACTCACAGCATAAGTCCTCACCCCAACGCCCCCCGTCTCCTTATCCTTCACCAACCAAGCCCACCCACTCCCCTGAATCCCCGCCAGTTTCGTATTCATCACCTTCTTCAGATTTTCCACGCCCCCAAACGTCGCCTCGATCTCCTTCCCCAACTTCCCGCTCGGCGGCTCCCCCCCACCACTGCCCCTGGGCGCCAGGTTCTCCCAAAACAGGCTGTGGTTGATGTGCCCGCCGCCGTGGAAATTGATGAGGGGCTGCAGGGCGATTTGCTGGGCGATGGAGTCCGGGCTACTGGAGGAGGAGGAGGAGGAGGAGGAGGATTGCAGCTCGCCGAGCTGGGCGGAGAAGTTGTTGAAGGAGTTGACGTAGGTGGAGTGGTGGTTTTTGTGGTGGAGCTCCATGATGCGGCCGGAGATGGAGGGCTCGAGGGCGGAGTAGTCGTCTGAGTTGCAGATTGTTTAGCTTGCCCTGGTTTTGAATTGGGAGGGGGGGGGGGGGGTTGAAAGGCGGAGTTACATGGAAGGTCAGGAAGTGTAGCTTTGCCGCGGGTGAAGGTTGTGCTGGCGGGTTTGGCGTGGGAGAGAGCGCGGAAGGCCGAGCGGGCGGTGGAGGGGCGGAGGAGTGTGCTCGACATGGTGGAGTGGTCAATTCAGCGCTTTGAGGTAAGCTTCAATTGGTTGATCGGTGGTCGATAGTTGACAATGCTTGTTGATGGTTTGAGCGGAGCTTGGGATGAATAGCTCCGAGAGTCCGCTTCCTTCCTAATAAAAACATAACGTGCTTTATAATAGGGAACCGATATTTGCACACCCAGTTTCCATACATGCACACCATATTTTCATACATGCACACCCAATTTCACTACATAAACACCCATCCAAATTAGGATTAGTTACTGATACCTCGGTCGATTAGAAATACCTTTATTTGTATGAGTGCCCCACCAAGAATTAAGTACCTCTGGATCAACTGTTATTTCCAAGCTAATTTACACCTGAAATTGACCATAAAAGCCTTCACCACCTGGCGCTTGCACCTGAAACTCCGGAATCTGCTATACAACAGCTGAACCTTCGTCACTCCCTCTACCTCGTCCTCCGCCCCTCCCCCTAGCTCCGCCCCTCCCTCTACCTCGCTCTAGTTACGACGACGTAACCTTGGGGGCCGGCGTGGTTGTTGACAGCGAGAACGAGCTTTTCATGACTAGTGTAGAGCTCCCCTACCGGCGGCGGCGTGAGATCCATTGGTAGGAGGGAGGTAGATAGGTAGTTAGGAGGAAGGTAGATAGGTAGATTAAATATCTGGTAATATGTAAGATGTTGTAACGCGATAAATTTGACGAAGGATGACGTCATTGCCTGCAGGTACTTAATTCTTGGTGGGGCACTCATACAAATAAAGGTATTTCTAATCGACCGAGGTATCAGTAACTAATCCTAATTTGGATGGGTGTTTATGTAGTGAAATTGGGTGTGCATGTATGAAAATAGGGTGTGCATGTATGGAAACTGGGTGTGCAAATATCGGTTCCCTTATAATATTGTGGCTAAATGCACGAACGCCGCGTGGAGAACTTTGCACCTGCTCATGCAGAACAAGTGTCCATCTAGCCAACAATCTAATACGTCCGCAAACGCCAGCATGCACATCTTGACTCAACTGCGATGAGCACCATCAATCACCCGCCGCTCACTCGCTCAAGCGGACCCCAACCCCACAATGGGCTCTTACTACGACATCGATGCCATCCTGACCGACGCCCAAAAAGTCCCCTGCACCTTTGAACTTGAAGTCCCTGGCCTAGGCTACATTGACGACAATGCTGGCGCTGATGTGAGTATAGCCTCTACAACGAGACGTCGGCTTATGCGCCCCCACTACCCAACATCTCTTCCCGCGACTCCACACCCGACAATTCCGTTAATACCCCCCACAGATCAAACCCGGCACGCACCTCTCCCTGCCCCTCTGGCTCGGTGAGCTCCTCGCTGTCCAGCGCCTCCGCGCCTCTCCCATCCTGAACCTCGATCTACCGCCCTCCATTGCTCCTCGCGTCCTCAACGCACTGAAAGCGGATCCCAGGACCGTGGAGTTGAGGGCGCTAGCGAGCCATTTTTATGAGCTGGCGGCTAGGGTGCTGGAGCTGTTTGAAGAGGAGGAGGTCGTAGATGTGCTGAGCGAGACCTTCAAGAAAAGGGCGGCGGAGATTGCCGATCATGCGCACAACCCGCGGGGGGCATTGGGGGAGGGAGCGGATTTCCTGAGGGGGTTGGACGAGATGGAGAGGCAGTGTAGGTGATGCCAGAGACTGCGTTGGCGTGGTCTAGAAAGCGGACTGACGATGGAATAGTGTTTAGGGCGGCACATGATAGCTCCAAGGCTATGAGGATATGGATGGGCGAGTTGAAGAAGAAGAGCTGAAGACCGGAAAACCACATCCGGAACGATCACTACATCGTTACAAGCGATGCAGGCACTTGGAACCTGCGAGTTCCCACAGCTGGGCGATCAACAATCACTGTTTGGAGCCATCTCCGGCCTTGCAATAGACGCCGCCTATACCCAAGGCATACATAACACGAAAGCTAGACGGCTCAATCCTCGCCATCAGGTTATACCTCATCAAACACTCACTTGCTGTGAAAGCCAGACTCCAAATCCTTACACAATGCTTGAGAAACCCTCTCAAACTTATCATTACTAATAGTCAAGGTCTCAGGCCACCGAGCACATAACCTTGAAGAACGAAGCCAGGAGAAGCCTGAAAGCGTCCTGGACCTTCAACCTTCACTACTTACTGTCAAGAAATGAAGAATTAGGGAACAAGCATAAGTAACGATATCAACTATCCATAAGAAACTCACACCACATGAGATACATCAATACCAACTTCCCTAAAAACCCCAACAGTCTTGCCACACAACCTCCATACACACAAACCCGCCAGCGACCAAGCACGCACATCTCACCAGATTCTACAACAAACCTCCACTCCAATCCCCCACCATTCCAAAAATCCCGTCTTTTCTAGCCAAAAAAAAAAGTCTATCCAGGAACACAAGCCTTTTCGTCTGCATTCCCTAACCGCCAAACACAACAATTCACTCAGTCTCCCTCCCGGAACCCGGACACCGTAAAAGCCCCATCCATCCATCCAGCATCAAACGTCCCTTCCCTTCCCCTCCCATTTTCCTACATCCAAACCCAAGATCCACCCACGAAACCCTCCCGCAACCCCTCTCTCCACCCTCTATCCGACCCATCTCCTTCCAAAATACCTTCTTAACCACCATCGTTTTCCTCCTCTCTCTCTCTCTCATACCTCGGTAGGGATGACAAAGTATCTCCCGTGGTGGAATTTGCTAATAAAAATTGTGCTAGCGAGATGGGCTTTTTCGTGACGGATGGTTTATAAACTATAGGAATGAGAACCCGCTGGCTTGTGTGTGAGAGGGTGGATGTGTGTCGTGTTGGTTGGGGGAGGTAGGACGAATGAGTGGGTGATTGAAGGAAGGTACTTGATACATTGTGTAAGCTTTTCCAGTAGGCTCGGTTTGATGGTAGGCATTATCCGACCCTTTTCCACTTACGATGTCAGACAGCAAAGAACATCGAAAGACGATCATGTGGACTCGGACGTCAATTAGCAGTAGCTGATAACCATACTATTTACTGTTGAGAACTCAAGCAATGCAACCCACCCCTCATGTATCAGTCATAGAGCCATTAGCTACATACAAGAAGCAAACCACGCTCTACCCCTTGGCATTATATTTGTCATTAAACGCATTCACCGCCACCGCAATCTGCCTATACAGCCAATTCCGCGAGCTCTCCTCCTGCACGGGGATAAACGGCCCATTCGTGCCCCCTTTCAACGTAACACTCATGCCCGTCCTCTCCTTACTAATCGTCTGGATATCGTTCAGCTTGATATCCCACTCCGACTTGAGCTTGTTCGTCCGTACGAGCATGATGCGGTTGTATGTGAGCATGACCAGCAAGTCCTTTCCTGGCAGCTCGAGGTGGGCAATATAGTCTTCGTTGAAGAATTTGCCGTCGTCCATGGTTTTGAGCCAGAATTGACCGAGGGCTTCGCGTTGGGAGTAGGGGCGGACGATACCGTCCAGGCCGATGAAGCGGGTGAAGCGGACACGGTCGAGACCTTCGGCGTCGAAGACGGTGGTGGTATTGCGCACACCTTCGGCCATGTCTGGAGTCCTGGTCAGCCAGACCTTCAATATAAGGAACTCGAATGTACTTACTTGATGCAAGGTCAAAGGCACCGATCGCGGGCTTCGTGGCCAAGCCAAGGAACCCTTTACCAACACCTTTCATGAAACCGACTGCTCCCTCTTTCTCAGCACCTTCCATTGGATGCCTGGCTAGACCGCCTATGCCACTAGCCATGCTAGTCGCAAAAGCATTGCCCCCAGCTGTAACACCATACAGTGCATGCTTCGGCCTGTTCCTCGATTTCGACATTCGTCGCTGATCTTGGTACTCCTTGTCGAGCGTCGCAGCTGCTAGACCTTTTGACATACTGCCGGTGAACTTGGCCATACTGTCCGAAAAGCCAAAGACAGACTTCTTGACGAAGCTTGAGGCACCCTTCGCGATACCTATTCCAAGCTCTTGTGGCCTGTCAGTCATCACAAGACCTTGATACGGCTCGTAGAATATATCGGCAACACCAGAGCTGACGTTGTTGAAAAGGCCCACAGGGTTTCCAAGGAAGTCGGCAGAGCCAAGGATGATATGGACTTGCCGGATGCACTCTTGAGTGTAGTGATGCTGGATATTAGCAATTAATGCAGGAACTGACACCCGAGCGTTCTCCAGCATCAGAGCATTCAGTTTCAATGGCGCGTCATTAACGTTGCCAATAGACATTGTCATGATGTTGACGAAGAACATCAGTGGATTAGACGAGGTCATAGTATCTTCTGCGTTGACTCGCTCTGTCCGGACGAAGGACAAGTCGAGTTGCATTGGTTGCAGGTGCAAGAGCTCGAAATAGACATCCTGGCCTTGTTGTTCTTTCTGAGGTTCTGGGATATCTAAACTCTCGTCGCATAGCTTCCCTTCATGCTCTTCAGACCACGAGGCGCCTGGTACCTTGGTAAAGTCAAGCAGTGCGAAGATGAAATCTTCGTCAATTTCTAAGGTCATCTGTTGTATTAGCAGCGTAGCGTACTTGATATACAGAACACCATAAGAATCGTCCTTGACACGTGTGACCATGGCGTGGAAAATCGGGTGCGCCTCCATTTCTTTGCCAGTTTTTGGGACAACGCTAGGGTAGAAAAGGATAGGAAATATTCCACCATAGAGTTGATTGTCTATTTGGATCCACTTGATAGTCGATTGCAGTGTCTGATACAGCTTCGAGTCGCTGTATTTCAATTCAATCTCGCGGAAAGTCAGATACAACAGCTCCCTGAGCTTCCTGTTTACCAGAGATATTCCAATGCCAGCAAAGCGTACTTGAGCTTTAAATGTGACGTCAGTGTCCATTTCTTTGACTTCGAAACCAGTAGCCACACTCCCTTGCGATGCTTGGGCTGCTTTCTGTTTGTAAAGAGATTTCGATGTTTTGTAATTTGAGAGCACTAGGGTTTGGGTTGGACCCTCCGCAGCGATGTTGATGTCTATGATCTTTTGCTGCTTAGAGCCTGGGGCTGGTGGTACTTTCATAGGAATTAGATTCCCAATCTCTGCAAGCTTTATATGCCTCTCTTGGCCGTTCGCGGTAATAACAAGCTCATTGTTCCTGGCAGCTGGATAGTCCCATGCGTAGGGCATGACACTTCGAGGCGGCAGACGGTAGCGAATAGGTTTCCATCGGGAGCCTCTATCCTCTTCACCCTCTAACACATTCGGATTTGTCTGGTAGAACATGAACTCCATGTCGCTCTCATTCCGCATCGAGAAAGGCCAGTGCTTGTTCTCGATGCTTAGGTGTAAGAATATCGTTGCATCTTCCAGTATGATCTCCACACGGACAAGCTTCTGGCGTTGACCTTCTTTTGCAAGCTTAACATGGACTGTTCCAACATTGCCTATGTTGAAAGGAGATGACCATTTGTTATTGACGCCGGGGAAACACAAGCATAATTGCTTCTCTGAAGACTGTCTCATTAATTGAAGAGGCAAGAGATCACCGTTCTTCAGGGACATGACATTTGAGGAGCTAGGCTCTCGTATATTTATTTCCTCGTTGATCTTGTTCTTGAGTACGAAACGAGGGGCCATTGTGATAACTTTAGTTAGCTTATACTTACCCTCACCTTCAGTTACAGAGATCCCAACATCGATCTCCGATTGCCCTCGTTCTGAGGGTATAACAACATCGAAAGAACTACCGATCGCGTCGAAACTTTGCGGCTTGCTCCATACCGAGTCACCAACCTTGACCATTGCGCGATTCTTCCGGTCGTCGCTAGGGTACGAGAACATGTATGGTAGAGCCTTATTGTTTCCACTGTTTGAGCCCATGCGTCTGCCTTGGCCAGCACCTGATTTAGCTGCCGAGAACATCGTCTTGCTCTGGATGCTGATGTCTAAGCCAGTCTTATTCAACACGAGATACGGACTATAAACAGCAATCTTGAAGGCCCCACCACTATCAGGAATGTTGCTGCGCAGATGTCAGCACTGTCGTTCTGCCTTTGATTAGAGGCTTACAAATAGTGAAGCTTGAGGTTCAGTGCGGCGCCCTGATTATCCTTGACAGAAAGTGTGGACTCGCGGCGGAACTCTTCTCGAGTATTGGTGTTGATGACCGCAAACTCGCTTTGCTTAAAAACGGTATCTTGCATGTCGATGCTCAGTAATAACAGATGTGACAATTCTATGACATGCACAGGGCTAACGCCTCCCTTTCTCAGAAAATTTGTCCAGTCTTTCTTCGTATCTTTGTCGTAGATTCGATATTTGAAATCATAAGGCAACAGGTTCTGCAACTCAATAGGTGCGGCGAGTCGTATCCGCATGTAGGGGTATACGCTTTTAATCAGTTAGCAACCAACATCAGTCATAGTACGGGCAAAGAAATACCTAGTCATGGGATCATTCTTGTCATAAGAAGCATTCATCTGGAAATAAAAAGGAGGAGATTGCTCGTTGCTTTCGCTTTTGCAAGTGATAGTTCGTGTTGATCGTTTGAGAAGGTCTTTCCAGAAGAGTCGCTCATTAGACCAAGAGTAGCCGAAACCTTGATCAGGTCGAACGACTAGGGAATGCATAAAAGCAGCACCAATAGGAGCTGGTCTGGCTTCGCCAGGGGGAATCTTTTCTATCTTGAGCAAATGACCCTCCTCCGGGCTATACACTCCAATCTCTACTGGTATCTGGGTATTATTTTCAACCACAAGAGGTGAGCGGAAGGTGATGTATTTAACATTGTCGGTACCAAGCTTGACTTCGACTAGGAGCCGATGCAGAACCTTATCCTTCTTTGGCTTGAGATTGTAGAGCGTTTCCCCTTCACGGTTTACTGGTATTTTCTCAATACTATCGAAGCCGCTACCTTCAAGCTTGATTCCTACAACACCAGTGCTACCCTCTGGAGAAAGATTTTCACGCATGGTTGAAGGGTCTTCGAAGCGCCAAGGGTATTCTTCTCCATCGCCGAGCTTCGCAGCTGGTCCTTGATCTTCTTCACGTGTAGCAGCCCATACATTAAGATCGAAGCCTGTATAGTTTCGTATCCTATATGGTGCGTCCGCTATTCGTGGCTTAGATAGAACATCTTCATCTGTAGATAAAAAGTCGGCGGATTTGGAGGCCAACGCAATTGTTGCTGAGGTGACTGTAAGCTCCATTACTTTATGAGAGTAGAGCTCGACGGATAACATATCGGGGTTCTGGTTCTTTGACACATGGAAGCCCATCTGCCAAGGCTCGATCAAAGGCTCCCAAGCGGATTTCGAGAAATTGTAGACGTTAATGTACGTGTCAAAGCTTGTATCGCCTGTCATGGCACTCGACCAATCGCGAACGTCAACATTGAATTTCTTGACACTCCAGTCAAGTAAGGGCAGTTCATGAAGGTCTCCGATCAGTATCACTCTGATCCCCTCGATAGTGGCAGTCATCTCCTCTCTCCTCATGACTATGGAGCTCTGAGTAGCTGCTTTGCCACCTTTCTCGGTTTTCTTAGCACCCGCAGACTTGGTCGACTGTCTCGCGACCGTAGTGGCCGGCTTCCCCGCTATGGATTTACGTTTAGTAGAAGCTGCAGTAGTAGCTTTGATCTCTTTGATCTTCTGTGGTTCGGTATCTTCAACCTTTCCGCTACTCTCATTATTCATTGCAGATGCTTTGTTTATGATTTGTAACGCTAGAAGTATATCACGCAGTGAAAGTCGAAGAACAAGAGGTTCGATCTCTACTGCTATGCTTGTTAAGGAAGACTTCTTGCCTTGTGAGCGACTATCCATGGACATCTGAATCGTGAAGTCGTCAAGAATTCTTAGCCGAGAAGTGTCGAATTTGTCCATACGGCACAGGAACATGCCGATTTTAGTGATTTGCAGGGTGGAAGCATTCTGCTGAGAAAGAAGGACCTGCTTCGTCCCGAGAACAATGGCCTCAGAATTGGAAATTGCGGGATTGGCGATTAAGATGATCTGCGGATCGACGATGTTAATGCGGAAAGACATACTCATTGAGCTTTCATTAGCCTCTTCAGTTTCTGGCTTGCCATGGAATTTTTCCGGATGACTCTCAACAGGTGTGCTGATGCCACTGTCAGATTCCTCAACTGGAAGAATACCGTCTTGTACAGTGTCTTCCACTTGCATTGGCTCTTCAGTCGAAAGAGCAGTGTTTGCGAAGGCTTGCAAAGCAAACAAATAATCAAAGGCCAGGATTATCCGTGGGCTGTCAATCGTGAGCATGGCAATAAGGTGCCTCTCTTGGCCACCAGATATCGAGATGCTCGCCATAAATTGCTGCTTGACATCGTCGTTGATCAAGGACATGACCTTTCGGAACTTGTTCGTTTCTTTTGTCCGGCTATCCTTAATGGTGAAAGAATTGATCAGAAGCTCAGATTCTAAGGAGTTGTCGCTCTTCATGCGAAGTTTAACCTTTGAATCGTTGAAGGCAAATATAGATAGGCTAGCAGCTTCCAGATCCCCAACAGGCTCATCTTCTTTAGCCAGAATTAGTTCCAACCCAATTTTTTCTGCGTTGAATACGAGATCGACCTTAGTCCATTTGTCCGAACCTGGTTCTAGTTCAGGCCCTTGATGTGCTGAAGAATCTGAGCCTCTGCTTTCTCCAGTAGTTTTCCCGGTGATCTTCTTCGCTGGTTCAACAGTGGACTTGGGAAGTTCTTCCATAATCTCGTGCTCGTTCTCTTCAGAGTCGGCAGTGAACGCACCTGGAACAGTTTTAGACAGCTCCAGAAGAAATTTCAATTGATTTTGGCTGATACGCAAGTTAATTGGAGACATGTTCCCCTCAACTTCTAGGTCTGGTCGTTTGGAGTTCTCCTGGTGTTCTACCTGTGTCACTTTGAAGTCTAGATCCACCTTATCGATCATCTCCAGCTCTTCAGACCTGTCTTCATCAAAATGAAAATCCGAAGTTAGGCGCACGTTTCGGATTCCAGCAGATAGCTTATTTGCAGTGATCTTGTCATTGGACCCGTCAACTTGTACAAAGCTATTGCTCGCATAGATCTCGCCCAGGTAAGCTGTCAGTAAATCTCGAGACTTCTCCGCCTCCATCACGCGCGGGAAAACAACGATAGGTGTTTGAACAAGTATATCAAATTGCATTCTGCCAGCTGTTTCTTGCATCTGACTCGCCTGATTCGCTGCTGCCTGTCTGGCAGCATTGAAAATGGCTTGCATCTTGCCAAATTTGACGAGGAACTGGATTATCTTTCGGAAAGGCTCTTCCAGGAAGTTGATTTTGATAGAGCCTGACCTAAGGAAAACCTTTGAATCGTATCCTGGATAAGAGTCACCTTTAGGATCGTAGGTCTGATAACGAAAGTCAGCAAGCTCGTCGCCTTGGATAGCAATCAGCTGACGGAGGGGCGAATCCGCTGAGGCCCCTTGGTTGATATCATCTAGTAACGATAGGCTACCAAGTCGAGCTGTAACGCGCATAGATCCGCCACTCAAGAAAACACCAACGTCCGCTGTGTTCAAGCTCAATGTTGCCAGCCGTATGCCGTCATTATTGAGAATCAACGCGATCTTCTGAAGGTCGACTTTGATCCTGATTTTGTCGGAACCATCATCTTGTTCTGGCTTTGCATCCTTGGTCTTCTTCGTCTTCTTCTGCGCCGAATCCTCTCCATCTTCAGTAACCTGCTGGGCATCTGTGCTATCATTGGGACTTGCGAAAGTGATTAAGACGAAATCCAGCAGTGTCAATAAGGTTTTCCTCGTCACCACTAAATTCAGGGTCGAAATCGACACTTCAAGATTTGTGGCAATACCCTCGTAAGTAGAGGCAAATTCCGGCGAATCTTGATTGACCTTGACAAATTTAACGTTGAATAGGTCTTTGCCATCTTTCGCACCGTATTCTTGACTTGATATTATCTGCTTGAATTCTGGACTTGGGTTTTCGTCGATGTAGTCCTCGACGTATAGCGACCGAAGAAGTACTTCTGCAACCATGTCGTGAGGACGAAGGTAGAAATCCAAGTGAAAATGCTCGGCTACAAGCTCCACAAGTAGCTGATCGGGCTTCCGCTCTTCAGGATCAGATCGGTATAGCGAACCTTGCAACTTGTCCACAGTGAACTTGAACTCAAAGTTCCTCTGGTGCAAATTCACACCCTCCTCTTCAGCACGCTTTGCAGAGTCTTTTGGCTTTTGGTTGGACTCTTCATCGCTTTCATCTTCCATTACCAGCTCCTGCTGGCCCTGTGCCGACATCGACTTAGACCTGGACCTCCCAAGGGCTTCCTCAGCCCTAGATTTCTCAATGGTGCCACTCTTTGTACGCTTGACAGGGGCTTTAGTCCTGCCATCTAGAGGTTCGTCATCTTCAAAATTTGGTATTGCTATGTCGATCAGCTTCATCAAATTTTTGTACTTTTTATCCGATATAGAAGCATGCAAAACCGGAAGGTGGCCAGAAATGCGAGTCTTGGTGAGGTCCGTGGCCTTGGGGATAATCGAGGTTTCTAAGACAAAATCCATATTAATTCGATCAATAATATGAAGATTTCTAGAGTCGTCCTTCGTCTTGAGTTGGTCCTTAGTAGCTTGAATCCCTGGGCCAATAAGAACCTGTGTAGAATCCAGCTTCAACAGAAACTTATCGTACATCAAACCCTCAAGCTGCTTGAAGTCTTTCTCGCTGTATTGCTTCTTCTGCTTTGATTGGATATCGCGTATAGTTTCCTTGTCCACAAGCTCGCTGTTCAGACTTACATGGCCAGCGTCAAGGATCAAGCACAGCGTGCTCTCGGTTGTTATACTTTCGGGAATAATGATCAGCGGAGCTTGTATATCAAGATGGGCGTTGAGGGTTTTGTGCTCTTCAAGAGCAAACTCAAGACCGGCTCTAGTCTGCTGTCTGATACCCTCTACCGTCGCACCTGCGGTCTCTAGGAGCGCACCGATAGACTCCATGTGCCTTTCTGGAGGTTTAAAGAATTTGGCCACTTCAACCACGAATTGTGGGTTGTAAATGACCTCTATGCTCTTCAACTTCATGGTAATTGCAGAATCTGCACTCTCATCAAGAGGGTTCTGTTCGAAGACAAGATGGAAGAGCGAATTTTCGGCAACTCTTTGTTGGGTCTCTGAAGTATCGTCGCCAGTTTTGAGACTCTCCATGGACTTTGTGTCGGATATCGAAGATGTGTCTTTGACATTCACAATCTGAGGGAAGAGACTGCCTTCGGTTGTGCCGTCGTATACGCGCATACCACCAAGACTGAGATCGGCCAGAAAAGAGTCAGGTCTCTGTAATCCCTTTGCCTTGAAGTTGTCGAACATCAAGCTTAGGATTTCGGTCCCTTTGCCATGTGGGTCACGTTTCAAGGTGAAGCTTCCGGTGCGAAGAGAAGACTCAACATGTAGCTTGACACTTTCTCGAGGCAGGTCGATACTCTCCGAGACAGCTTTCTTCTCGTCCCAGTCTATTGCGTCGTAAAGCTCTTTCCTCTGCTCGTCTGTCATATCTGTTATTTCCTCGCCTTGTTGTGGCTCTTCCGTTTTCTTCCCAGTACCCCATGCCCACTGTACCCAGCCTTGTTTCTGAGGTTGCTTTTTGACACCTACGTTTTCTTTGCGAAGCTGACTGTGCGCAAGTGACCGCCAAAAGCGAAGATCTTCATAACCGAGTTTTCTTTCAAGTTTGTTGAGTTCATCGGTCTCAGCAGGCGTCATCTTCTCTTCCTTCTTCTTCTTCTTGAACAATTCGATATACCGTAATCGATTGTCTCGCCTTTCTTTGATGTAATCCCAAGTCCATCGTCGATTACGTTCTTGGATCTTGATGTGGACCGCTCGAAATGCAAATCCTAGCCACGCTTTAGGATCCTCCTTACGAGTCGCCTTGGGCTGAAGTTTCTTATACTCTTGATGGCGGATGAAGTAGTGAAAAAGGTCTACCATCATCAAAGCGTCTCGATATTGCTCATCGTCGAGCACAAACCCAAGTTCGTTGAAGATGAGACGTGCCTTGATTTTTGGCTTTCCGACCTTTCCAGACTTGTCCAACTCAACCGCGGCGCGACCGCTCACAGGTCTCAACATATATTGCTGCTTCTCGTCTGTGTCAAGGGCTTTTCGAAATTTCGCAATCATGTCTCCGTGGTCCGTACCTTGTGCCTCAGCACCAACTTGTGCGCCTTTACCAGTTCCGAAGAGATCTGTGTCCGTGTTCCAGTAAAAAGCCAATTCATTCAGAACTGTCAATTTATTTGTGGTACCCTGAGAAGATTGGATGAAGGTCGGTCTCCAGTCCGAGTCAGTGCTCACAGCACTGAACTCTTTCAAAGTTAATCCAAGGGCGAAGGGATGCCCAGGTGCCGCAATAGAGTCTTCGTAGCGGATATGAATACCCTTGATGCTGACTTGAAGGTTGTCTATGATTGCATTTGTAAGGCTTTCCGTAAAGCTTTGGCTCTTCTGTTGTTCTTCATTACTTTGGCCGTCCGCATTCCTTTGCTTGAGAAGTTCGGCATTCTCTAGCTTCTCCATCTTGACCGCGTGTTCTCTTTCGGCCTCCTCCTCTTCGTTATAGTTTGCATCTTCTTTCGGCGCCGCAAGTAGGAATATATCCTCGATACTGATCCTAACCGGCTTTCCTCGCAGATTTGTCCAAGGTATTGACATCGTAAGCTGCCCGAGATGGCCTTCGACGACGTTGACAGGTAGGTGAAGTTGGTCGAGAGCTTCCCTTCGAAGCTCAAGATTGCGTAGCTTGACGTCTCCATTCCATATTCCAACGTTCAGCTGTTTGGCATCGAAGTTCTTGACATACATGCCCAAGAACCTGTTGAGCAGGCCTGCTACTAAACCTTCGAGCATCACGGCTAATTGGAGCTGCTGTTACCCTGGCTGGGGGTGGATGAGAAAGGGTTTTCAGTAGACGGGAATAATTGTTGTGGAAATCGGACCATCTACTGTGTGTCGTCAAGAATCATGACAGCTGCGGCGAAGCAAGTGACAGTGGGGCGGTTCACTGCTCTTTCCAGTATGGTTTCTACACGAATATAGTAGCTGGCCAATGTGCGCAAAAGTCGCTGCCTGATAATCCTATTTCATAAAGCCATAGTGAGGCTTTACAATGTGTGGTATAAGGAATTCTAGGAGGGCAGAAATTGTTTGATGTTCGAAGGATCGTCAAAACCTGGAAGTGCGGTGATGCTGTACGCGGGGGCTGCATGCACTGCAAGTGGCGACCAACGGGTATTGGAAGTTTTATCTGTGTTGTACATAGACTCAAATACAACGAAACGCGTGTTTCCAATCGTAGAAAATGATCAGTAATTTTCCAGATGCGCCTACTCAGAAGTAAACAGGCATGAGACCGCGATGACGTTCCAGGCATGCTTATGTAATGAGCCCTATGGGTATGTTCTACGGCGCTCGGGCCAAACGCAATGGTAAAGCCGTTGATCACACGAACTCAATTGACGCTGATTACAACGAATCGCCTTCCTCGGACCTGCCTTGCGGCTTGATCATCCGCTGCAGGCTCAGGACTTGAGTTGACTAGATGTCAATTGGCATCATGCTTCGTTCGGGGCCAGCTCGCTCCTTGAGCCGGTCGACCCTCCGTCTTGTCACTTCATCCGGCGGCCGCACAACGATAAGCTTCGCGTGTCGAGATGCACGATCAAAATCCGCAGTGTATCTTGTGAGCTCCCGGCAGCCAGGAGGCCTCTCATTGACCGTACACAAGCCTTTTAGCACAGCTCTCCAGCGATACGCCACAACATCTGGGACCCCTTTCGATCATACCGACCAGAAACATGAGAAGGCCGTTGCCAAAACTGAAATCGAGCCACATCCAGAAGAAGTCTCAACTGTCTCTTCCGTCCATCAGGTTTTCCAGGAGAAAGGGGTAGAGGAACCCGAGAAGGACGAAGACATGCTGGCTGGTGTATGGGCGGATCTGGTGAGTAACCCACCAATATCTAGCTTTCAAAAGACTGCACGAGCGCTGATTGTGCGTTGTTCAGAGGACCATCAAGGAAACGTTTGCCCTTCCTGAGGTACCCCGCGAAGCTCTGGTCATTGGAATGGCGGGTGTGCTGCCATACCTCGCGACATCACTCTCCACAGTCTATTTAGCTTGGGATATCAATCACGCTGCTAGCAGTGGATCAGGATTTCTGGTATCAGGACCGACAGCGGAGCTAATGCTACACGTTATTGAGCCGATTCAGATAGGCTATGGTGCAGTTGTAAGTTACTTATCACTCCAGCAGTGAGTGAACTTTTAAGGTAGCCTCTAAGATATACAGATCATTTCTTTCCTAGGTGCGATCCATTGGGGTCTAGAATGGGCCAAGTATGGTGGTACTTTCGGCTACAAACGATATGCAATCGGAGTTGTCGCGCCTGCCGTTGCGTGGCCGACTATGCTTATGCCTGTCGAATATGCGCTCATTGCGCAGTTCTGCACCTTTACATTCCTGTACTTTGCGGATGCGAGGTCTGTTGTCAGAGGATGGGCACCTCACTGGTACTCGACCTATCGCTTCGTCCTTACCTTTGTGGTGGGTGCAAGTATCGTAATCAGCTTGATCGGCAGAGGTCAGATCGCAGATAAGATTGGAAGGCTACCAGGTCCGGCCGATCGGATAAAGGCACTTCGAGACTCGCAAATGGAAAGCTTGGAGGCAGAGGAGCGGGAAAAGAGGGCCATGATTTTGGCGAAAGATGAAGGTGAGGATGAAGACGAGGAAGAGGAAGAGGAATGAGAAGTTGAGTGAGTGGTGCCAAGGAAATTGTGGCGCTGCTCAATGCAGGAGTTGTGTGAAACATCTGTAAAAGAAGACTTGAAGCACTTGATATAACCAAAAAATTTCGTGTTCTTGTTTTCCTCCCTTTTTCCGACATGATATCCGTAGTAGAGCATTTGCGAAACGCCCTAAACCTGAACCAGCGGCCACGGCCAGAGAAAAGTGACAATTCTTTGGTACTCTCCACAAGAGAAGCTGTTCTTAAGACCGAGTAAAGCCGAAAGGTATATATCCTTGAGTACGTACGTCAACATGCCTCCCAACCCAATGCCTACATAACTTTCACCATGATGAAAGAACTATCCCAGCGCCCCACATACTCCCACGAACAGATCACCTCCTACTTCACCCTCATATCCCTTCCCCCTTACCATCATGCATGGCTGCGCCAAAATCAAGACTCCGCCAACGCTATCACTCCTCTTACAGCTCTCCAACAGCACCAATTAGTAACTGTGCCGTTTGAAAATCTTTCATTACATTACTCCCCACATCATTCTATTTCTCTAGACGTGGATGTACTGTACAAGAAAATTGTACTCAATGGGCGTGGGGGCTATTGTATGGAGAACAATTGCTTTTTCGCCACGGTCCTACGGAGTTTGGGGTTTACGGTCTATGGTGCTGGGGCGAGGGTTTGTGATCCAGGGGATCGAGGAGACAGGAGGGTGTTTTCAGGCTGGTAATTCCTCGTCCTGTGCTAAAACGCTACATTCAGAGGGAATAGTTTTTGTAACGACTTGGGGCTGCAGGTCTCATATGGTCAATATTGTTACTATGCCTGATGGCCAGAAATACATGCTCGATGTGGGCTTTGGGAACGATGGCCCGACACGTCCACTGCCTCTATCTCACGGGGTAGTTTCACAAGGGATTTTGCCTCAAGAACTCCGGCTTGTGCGGGAGAACCTTGCGCAGAACACGGATCCAGACCAAATGCTTTGGATCTATCAACGCCGCTATTCTCCCAAAGACGAATGGACTTCGGTGTACTGCTTCACAGAATTGGAGTTTCTTCCGCAGGACTATGAAGTGATGAACTTCTGGACTAGCCAAAGTCGGAGGAGCTGGTTCACGTATGGGATCATAGTGGTGAAGATGATTATGGAGAATGAGACTCTAATTGGAACGCTAATTTTGGATGGAGAAGTTGTCAAGCGGAGGATTAGAGGAAGTACGGAGAAGTGGATATGTAAGACGGAAGATGAGAGGATTGAGGCGTTGAAAACGTGGTTCAACATTGAGTTGACACAGGATGAGAGGGCGGGGATCAGAGGGTTGGTGACAGAACTTTAAAGCTTTAGAAGATATGGTATTTTCGCTAAAAATTACATGAATCGAGACTCCAGCTGTTGAAAATCAGTGAGAGAAGATCGAGAAATCTGTAGAGAGCACCTACCCGCCACGGATTGTTCAATTCGAACCCTGCTGGCGCTTGCACATTATCCGTTTGGCCTCGTAGAAATCCCGTCAACCGCCTATCTCGATCCATCACTAGAAAGTGTGTAAGTTTTGGCCTGCTATATCTCAAGAGTATCATAACGCCGTACTTTGCTACCCACTTATTAGTCTCATGAATCAAGCCATATCCTTGATGCTGCAAGTCTTACCCTATCCCATTGATCTACAGAATGCCTTGCTCTCTTGCCGCCGTTCTGCATGTGTCTAATCTTTGCGAGACCAGCTCCAGAGAATGCAAACATCTATAAACATGTCAGGGTCTGGTAAGTATGTGGAAGGCGAATGTAGGCGTACTGCAAGCATGACCCCATAGGGAAGTAAGGCCTCGAAGGGAACGCCCATCGTGGGCGAGAGGTGTGTAATACGCAAATTCCCGAGAACAACCCTCTAGGAGGCCTCAGAGCAAATATCGACTCTCCTTATGACTGGTAGTGAACGACAATTGATTGCTAGTTGAATGCGCAACGCATGTGCTCAAGCAGCAGTGAGGTTGAGTGGCCCGCGCTAAGCCTTACCTAGATCCACCACGACCCTCGTCGCTCACCAAAGGGGCGCATTCGGATTTGCTTTTCAGCTCGCACATCACCTCTATCACTCTAGTACCGCTGGTTCACGCGTCGCAAGGGCTATCTAGGTACGTCAAATCGCGAATTTGTCATATTGGAGGTCTTGCGACCATCAGACAATAAGGCTTGCGCGAAACGATCACTGGCGGGGAAGCTTTGCTAACATCTCACCTCCAGCACCACTGTGGATCTTGAACTTATCACGAGAAACCTCAAAGTTCGACTCTCATGAGAGGCTTGGCCTTGGACCCATAAGTTTGGTCCGGCTGACAGCGAAATTCCCTTACGAGCCTTGACTCCTCCTTCCAATACCCTACAAGGACCTCCAAATCACTTCAACTACCTGCAAAAGACCTCTCACCTATATTCCATGTCGTTCGCGTAGCTCAGAGCCAAGCTGGCGTCAACGGTAGCTTTGACCATGGCAGCGGTGGTGGCCTCCCCGCATGTGCCTACTCGCAATCTAGATGCGGACTACATCATGGCTGGCAGCGATGTGGACGCGGACGGGGAGGACGAAGCTGAAGTTGGGTATGCCATGGGGGACGTGACGCTGAACGATGCCGAAAACGAGGCCGATCATTCGGATGGGGATGCTGCAGCAGGTAGCGAGGAGGATGATGATGAGAACATGGAACCCGAAGACGACGACGACGACGAGGCTGTGAAAATACCAAACGGCCAAGCTGATGCAGAAAGCGATGACGATGCCGTTGTGGAAAATATGTCAGAGGTGGAGGGAAGTAGTGCTGAAGAAGAAGCGGATGATTCCGATAAAGATTCTAGTGATGCAGAATCTGCTGCAGTCGAAGAATGGGAAGGTGGCAGTGCAGATGATGCTGAGGTCGAAGTTGCTACCCGTAATAACTGCGTGTAAGTCGTCGAACTATAATTGAAAAGCCATTGAAGCTAACAAAGCCACAGTTTTTGTGGGCAGGATGAGGAACATGATCCATGCGAGGAGTTCGAGGAATACATGGCGTGTGCTGTTTGCGGTGATAATTGTAAGTTTTGCTTTTGATAATCAAGTAGCTCCGTTTTCGCTCTTCCGGTATTCGAACTTTGGATTTCAGACTAACCGACCCTGCAGCCCATCGGCAATGTGCCCGAGACGCCAATACTCTTAGCCCAGATGATGGTTAGTCCAGAAACCTTTTCTCTCGTGCCCCTCTTGCATTTCAAATCTTTGTTCCTGTTGATTGACATGTCTTAGATCCTGCCAAGTGGAGGTGTGCAAACTGTGTCGAAAATGCTCTGGAGCCAGACAACACAGCTGAGTCCGTTTCAAGACGACGGTCTTCGGCCACCAAATTTACAAGAGACTTGTTACCCGCACAGCGAGGTGTATCAAGGCCAGGTGCTCACTCAGTCTTTGATACTCTTATTCTTGAGGGCGACACGCTCGATGGAAGTCGATCACTACGAAATAAGCGAAAAGCATCCACCGAGGAACAGGAAGAAGCCATCGCAACTAGCAAACGCCGAAGGAAGCGAGATGCTTCGCATCCACAATCAGAAGCTTCTAAAGCAACAGCAGTATTACGCACCGGTGGTAATGTGGGAATTGACGATGTAGTAGTAAATGGTGAGATCTTGAACGAAAATGACAATGTAGAAGCAGAAAGTGTTTCTACAAGAAAGTCGAGATCTTCAAGATCCGTGCGAAGGCAGACACCAAAACCTCCTGGAAATGGTTCTACATATGTCTTAAAACATGATTCAGAGAAGTTTATTCTGGGCATTCGGTTAAAATCCGAAAAGCTCCTTCCTTTCATGGATCAAGCCGAGAAGAAAAGAATACGTGAACGTGAACGACGTCGTCACAAACGCGCCGAGATAGAAGCTCAGCGTACGCAAGATCGGCCTGTACCTTTGTTCTCGTCACATTATGCGACTCCGTTCTACTCGTTCCATGAGCGCGAAAATGATGAACTCAAGTCTAAGCCTTACGGGGGAATCTTATCAGAAGCGGATGCGGACACCTCAAAAACCCTACCCGTCGCGGCTGATCGGGCAAGATTTAACGATGCTCGTCAGAAGGCGGAAGAGGAGTGGAAGCAGAGGACGGCTTCAGAAGTTGAAGCCGAGCCCAAAGGACGTTCATCGCAGAAGATCGGTGGTCCACCAAGTAAGATCAAAAACGTCAATTTTGGTGGATACGAGATCGAGACTTGGTACGCAGCGCCATACCCTGAGGAATACAGCCGAAATCGAGTTTTGTATATTTGCGAGTTCTGTCTTAAGTACATGAACTCGGATTATGTGGCGTGGCGACATAAGCTCAAGTGTCCAGCAAAGCATCCGCCCGGCGATGAGATCTACCGGAATAATTCCATCTCGGTTTTCGAAGTTGACGGTCGCAAGAACCCGGTCTACTGCCAAAATCTTTGCCTGTTGGCGAAGCTCTTCTTGGGCTCCAAAACACTTTACTACGATGTAGAGCCGTTCTTGTTCTATGTCATGACCGAGTACGATGAGCTTGGCTGCCACTTCGTAGGCTATTTCTCCAAGGAGAAACGGCCTAGCAGCCAAAACAATGTGTCCTGTATCCTCACTCTTCCCACTCATCAACGCAAAGGCTACGGCAACCTCCTTATCAGCTTCTCCTACCTCCTCACCCGCGTCGAATGTAAAACCGGCTCCCCTGAAAAACCACTTTCGGACATGGGCTTAGTCTCCTACCGCAATTACTGGCGTCTTGTTCTCTCCTACGAACTCCTGAATCAAACCAAACCCCTCAGTATCATCGACCTCTCCTACCGAACAGGTATGACACCTGACGACATCGTCGCCGCCCTTGAAGGTCTACGAGCTCTTGTCCGAGACCCCGTCACCAAAAGCTACGCGCTTCGTCTAGATTACAACTACTTCAGACAATACATTGAAACCTGGGAAGCAAAAGGCTACGTCACCATCAATCCCGATGCTCTAGTGTGGACACCCTACATCATGGGCCGCAGTAACCTCGCGCACTATGACCGCGCTCCGCCTCTCTCAACAATCGCGCCGCGAGAAGGGGAAGGGGAAGAGGATGACAAGAAAGTTGTGCCAGAAGAGGGCGTGCAGCAGGCTGCTAAAGAGGTAACCATCGCGACCAAAGCTGATGGTGGAAAAGTCAACGGCGAGACAGTAAATGGTAAAGATCCTATACCACAAACCAACGGCAACCCGGCCAAATCTCCCCCGTCCATCCTCACCAACCCAACCCTCATCCTCTCCTCCTTAGACCTCCCCACCGTCACCACCCCTCCCCAACCCCCCACCTCCACTCCCAACGGCATCCCCCCCTCCATCCCACCCACCCGCTACGAACTCTTCCCCCCAATCCCCGGCACCATCTCCTCCCGTCGTCGTGGCGGCTGGCGCGGCGGCCCTCGCAAATCCGCCGGCGCTAACGGCACCCCCGCGAGGGAGACGCCCGTGCGCAAAGGCGGCAAGACGGGTTTGGGCATTGGAAAGGGCAAGGGAAAGCCAGCAGTCGGCAAGGGAAAAGCGCAGGGAAAGGGAAGCCCGCGAGGCAAGGGCACGCCTGGGAGCGGGCGGCGGACGCGCAGTGGCGGGGATGTCGACGACGAGGGCAAGCAGCTCGGGGGAATGGACGATGCGGATGAGCACGAGGATGTGGAGAAAGATCTGAGGGAGGCGCTGGACGTTCTGGATGGCCGGGCGCCGGAGGCTGAGCTCGAGCCTGAAGACGAAGACCTAGAACCCCTCCCCGATAACGACGACGACAGAGACGGTGATGCAGTCCTTGAGGAGAGCGAGGGGGATAGCGACGAGGATATGCAGGGGTAGGAGTACGGGAGTTGTAGGGGTTTGGGTTTTGCTGGAATGGGGTTTTCTTTTTTCCCGCGAAGATGGGTATGATAGGGTGGGGTGGTTATGTGATATCCCGGAAGGCTTGCATGTATGTATGATAGGATGAGGGGCCGGCGGGGGGGGTGGTTTAGGGTTTAGGGGGATGGATGTGGGGGGAGGTGGATAGGATAATTCGATGTTACAAAATTTCTTCTGGCGTCCATGCAGGGACTGGCATGTCTACTGTCTGGAAGTTTTTCGATCCGTCTTCGTACGCTCACGAGCCATTCTTCCCTCCATATCTTACAAACCCACATGACCACCAGCGGTATCAACGCGAGACAAATCCTCAACCTCTAAAGATATCTTCATAAAAATCCTCCCTTCATATCTACACGAAGAATTACATAAAACCGTCTACTTCATCAAGCCAGTCAAGCATTCATTACTAACCGCCCTCCCAAGTCCGTCACGCAAGCGAGCGCATGATAGCCATCATATCATCCTCTGGGTATCTCAATTTCCTACGCAATCTCCCAATGATTCCTCCAATTCCCTGGTCTTGACTCCTAAGCGCTTTGGACCTAGAGCCATCAAGTTGCGCGGGCCCTGTGTTCTCAAGTCCGCTTTGGAGGCTTGGAACAGACGGGGACGGAAGCCTTATTCCGAGGCAATATCTGGCGCCCATAACTCCGTTCTTGATGCAGACCTCCCTGTTTCGTTATTTCTCGTCGTTACTTGATGTGATTCTCCATATCGACAGCGCTCAAATTCTTCCGCCTTCAACGACCTCCCTGCCTAAAATCTCCACCTGTCCCTCAACCGTCCTTCGTTTCTCCAGCACCCACCGTCCTCCCTCTTCGATCGTTTCCTTGACATAACTGACGCTTTCGGCCCCACTACTGTTCCTACTATGTCCACCCTTTGTCAGCGGCATGGTACTCCTCTTTACCGGGGAGTGGCTGCGTTCTGCTTGCATGAAAGGTGCTGCCATTACTAGGCCCTCTTGAGCGGTTGACAGAGTGATTGTAGGGCTGGAAGATGCGCCTTCATCAGAGTCGGAGCCGATGTTTTGGCTACTCGAGAGGCTATAGTTGGAAGCATTGAAGCTATTGCGGCTATCGATAGGACTAGCATTGTTGGAATGATAAACGGCGGCGGCAGGGATGCTCGGGGGGAGGAAAGTAAGCGGAGAGCCACTGGAGCTGCTTTGAAGACTGCCGTTGCTTCCACCCCAGGCACCTCGACGTAGTTTCATCAGCGCCGAGAGTGACATATCGCCTCCTTCGTCAAGATGCATCATGTCTGTTAATTGCGCCAAGCCTTGGGTGCTTATAGATTGCAGAGGATAGCCGTGCATGGCAAGCGAAATTCCTGAATTACGGTTGCTCCATTCACTCCGTTCGGTGATCGGCGTAAGACTTGGTTCCTGAAAGTTGACCCGGCCACTACGGCTTCTACCAAGACCTTCGATGCCCCGAGGCCCGAAGTAACCTCCATTGGCATACTGAGCTTCGCCGGAATCAGCAGCACGAGCGAAAAAGCCAAATTCTTGACCATAGAAGCCATCGTCGTCATTCTCGAGTGCTTCAGCATTTGCAGCGGCAATGATAGGATCATCTGCCAAGGCATCTTCAAAATCAAAGTCATCCGTGTCCTCGATAGCTTCATTGCCTGGTAACCCATCTACCTCGCTACTCATTTGAGCATCGTCAGGAATCATGCCTGGTGATGATTCAAGATCACTCTGCCGGCGAATGAATTGACCGTTGATAGCCGCTTGGTTGGCAGCAAAAGCTAGCGCATCATGGTAAGCCAAGAGGTTGTCTTGGGTGAGACCAGCTGTTTGACAGAACGCAGGGCGAGCAGCTTGAGGCGGGTCTATTACAGAATTTCCAGACTCCAACTTAGCAAAATCAACTTCCGGCATGCCATGCTGTGTGATTGGCATAGGTTCGTTCTCTTGCTGAACTGCGTGAATAGAAGGAGGCTGTTCTCCTTCTGCAGACATGTCATTCAAGCCTCCCAACGGTTTCAAATCCCGTAGGGGTAAGCCATAGATCCTGCTTGTTTCATCATCGAAGACCGACTCGTCAAAGGCTCCAGCATCAGTGTTTTCCAGGTCGTCAATCATACCGTCATCAAAATAAAGATCGTCATCTTCGTAATCAGGGCTTTGGGGAGGAATAGGCAGGTTACTCCCTAAGACCAGTTGAGGAGGATGCGAATGAGTTCCGGGTTCCATGGCTATGGCATTTTTGTATCGTTCAGGAGGTTTGTTATCGCGCTCGTAGGACCGTTCCAGTATCCCAGCAAAGCCCTGATCAACCCCAAGATCCGGCGGCAATTTTGAGACCGCAAAGCCGATTACCTGACCTTGATTATTACGAGGAATATCCGGCAAAGTAAATTCTGTGCTCATAGGATTTGCACGGCCGGTAAAAGAAGACTTTGTAGGCGACACAAATTCGAAACCGTCAAGTGTGTGCGTAGAAACAGAGTTACCGATTGGATCAGCATCGGCATTGACACCAGGTATTGGCTCTTCAAAGCCTTCGTCATCATCCATATCGTCGTAATCATCGTAGTCTTCCTCATCTCCACCGTCATTTCTAAGGTCCCCGTTACCAGAGCGACCGGATGCATCGCATGCACGAGCCTTTTGTCTCGCCTTCTGCCTATGTTTCTCCTCTAATACCTGTTCTTGGGTAGAAGATCCTACCCCAGCTAGGTCAAAGCTAAATCGTGAGGCGTTGCTTTTGAAGTGCTTGGGTAGTCCAGCGGGTTGAAACGAGGAGTCGGAGTTTGATGTAGATCGTGGTCGGATTACAGGGGGAGACGATGGCGGTGATGTTGCAGGTCTCTGTATGGCAGAGCTTTCTTTGTTGGCCGTCTTCGAGAGTACCTCAAGCGGTACTCTGGGAGGGGAAGGAGCTTTTCTGAGTGGAGGCGAAGGGGCCCGGGGAGTAACAATAGGATTGGTTGACAGAGATGGAGGTAGCTTCCTTGCAAATGGCGGCAGAGAAGAAGGATCTGGATCCGGTTGGGATTTTGCAAGGGACACTTGATACAGAAACGCTGATGTCCGCCGCTTCGCCGGAGCATTTTGCCCGGCTTTCCAAGGCTCTATGTCGTCTTCAAAGTGTTCTTTGAAAACTGGGGCATGTTCTCTTTCCGTACTGCTGGGACTGTCGTCTTCAACCAAAGAAGCGGAAGAATTAGCGGACAATTTAGGAGGCATAAACCCACGCGGGTCGTGCTGTTTGCTCGCTTTGCTTCCCGGTCGTGGGGCGCTAAAATCATGAACGACCTTGCCACGTATTCTTGGGTCATAATCATCCGGAAGTCTCATGCCAGGAAGAACAGGACTCTTGTATGGGGGATACTTCTCCGAAGACGGTTCCGCTACCGCCTGGAAGGACCGCCGTTTAGCTAGTAGCGACAATGGGTTGAGGAGGTTGAGTTTGTTCTTCCCATGGCGTACGGTGTTCATACTGGTAATGGATATTTCAGGTTGAGAGAGTTTGGGAGACGAAGGTTGAGACGGAGGTAGGGGAGGTGCGGGTGGCTGTTGGAGTTGAGGTACACTTGGGATTTCTGGAGGCTTTGACCTGGGCCTTGACAGTTTTGGGGGCTCAGAATAGGACCGCATTGATTCATAAGCAGCACTCCTGAGTGGAGGTTGGTGATGTTGTGTATGTTGGTATTGCTCTGGAGAGACGGAAGGACGTGGTAGCACTGTACCTTCGGGTAGCACTGTACCTTCGAGGGTCCTGTGCTGATGATCTTCCGTTGTGCCTTCGGCCATTGAACCAGTATACCCATCGTCATCCACCGCAGATCTCGATAATATTAGAGGAGGCCGCTGGGAGGGCCGAGATTGTGCACTCAAGCATATAGGCTCCCTCTTCTCCTGTGCCTCGTATTTGGCATCAATTTCCCCGTGTGATTCGAGCCGTGAGGCAATGCGAGGAATCGGAGGTAAGATTGGCGGGTTTGCTGAAACCGGTGATGGTTCATGGGTGCTGCCATCATCGGGCGCTCGAGGTGGGATTGGGTCGAAAGAGAGTTCTGGAGAGGGTAGTGGGCCTTCATGGTACCGTCTTGACGAGGCTACTTGCTGAGGGTTCGTCACAGGGCCGAAAGTGGACCGTCGATTGCTCGGCCGCATACCATGAAGGTAGGAAAACATGACTGCAAATGCCAATGGAATGAGCAGGACTTCCTAGGGCAGAGTCATGGAGCTTGGAGCATTTTCGGATTGTGCGCATACTAGGACATTTGAGATACTCGGGGAAATAAGTCGGAAAGGCAAAAGATAAAGATTTGGTTGCTTACGGGACCAAGAATCCCACCAGACTCTGGTTGGAGCAACGTCTGGGCTGATGAAGAAATTCTACCGAGCATCTACTGGGCCCTTCGCATGTGTCTGGCTTCTGTGACGCTACTGGACCCGTACCGAACATCTACAGTACAGTACCTACTCTGCTTCCCGACCTTTACCCATTAACAAAGTGCATTGACAAGCTGGGTAACAGTATCAGAAGTATCAGGAGCTTGATTGCTCATCTAGGTACTGTAACATACATTTCTACACATAACATCTATCTTCTAGGACTAATGGATACTCTACCGACGAAGCACGCCAGCAACGAATTCTTTGGAAAATATCCAATACACAACTAACCTAGCTAACATGAGTTCCCCTCATAATGGTCCCAACGATAAAGCCGTTTCAAGCGTTCTCTGGTAGAGTTATCCAAGTTCCCTTCTCTCGGCAATCCCTCCACTCGATTTGACTGGCATGACCCAATACAAACCCCAATGAGGAGGCCTTGCAATCATTCCCGAAAGCCACTCGTCACGGTCATAAATCGGGGACCCTTCCATGCTCTATTGACATTCGAAAGAACAAGGAAGTCGAAATCGTGAGGCATCTGAATGGTGAATTGTCCGTCTAAGTGGGTCGAGCCACAGAATTCGCGGTCACGATCGACAACTCGCCGACATGCCTTCTGTGCGTCGATCTTGAATGTTTCAAAATGCGCTGTGAGTGTCCAAAATTGCGATAGTGGATACGGTCACGAAGAGCTGTCGAAATGGAGACGCTCTCTCGGCGTCGTCCGAAATACATCACTATGCAGACAAATTTGAGGTTGCGATGGCATTCGAGTACGGTAACAAACGTCCTCACCGGTCATCTTGGCGACATACTTGTCGTTTGCTGGATACCACACCCAGTCTCCTTTTCTTGATTGGTCTCTCTGATGCCAAACGATCCAAAGTTCTGTGATCGGGCCATCCCGGTTACGTCAGCTGGCTCAAGAAGCAGTTCACGCATGTCGCATTTCACACTTTCCCGCGAGTATGCCTAAGGATAGCTTGCAAGTTCCTTTCACAGGCATAGGTTCGCCCAATGGCCCAAGAACAGAAATTATCAAATTCGGCTGCTGGGCTACCCTTGAGGAAATCGTATTTCATGCGCAAGGGTAATTGGCGTAGAAGACCTGCTATTGCGTTCAAAGCGTCACTGTACTTGGTAAGCTCTCAGCGAGCAAAGTGAAGCAGGAGAGCACCATAAGCCGCAAAATGACGGAAACTGTGGGTCGAATGAACGTAAGAGGTAGTTGTGTTCAAAAATAATCTTTGACGAGTTTTCGTCATCCGTTGAATCTCACTCTAAATAGTCTGATGACATCTGAAATAATCCTAGTCGTGAACGAGAAGATAAGGATCTGAGAGGGAACAATTGTTTCGGAAACCTTCGGCAATTAATTTGATCAATATGTCAGTCAACTGTACTTCCACGCTCTTCTAGACTAAATAGATGTCTCTAGGTATTTCTCCACGTTCGAGACTATTGCTATGTTAACCCGGGGCTTAACTTCCTAGGCACATTGGGTCAGGCTACGAGAGCTGTGTTGAACACAAGGAAGGTTACTGTTCGTAACAATACCCCCTGCTGCAATAACTGTAGGTTTTGCACGTCATAAATTATATTCATCTTGTTATTCCTCGAGCATACCAAAAAAGTCATCCTGAACGAGATAGGACATCTACCAAAAGGAATGTCGCGCCCTTGTCTTGTGTGAAGAAGGGGAGAGCATCCTTGATGATCTATGGGATGAACGACCAGCAGCGTTTGAGTGCGCCGGACCCCATCATATCCATCTTGTTTTCCGTGCAAGGCAATAAGATAATATATCCCCCGTACATAGGTCAAGCCACATACTGGCGTGTCGCGGGCGCTGTGACGGTTTTGTACATTAACAACGTGAAAAGATGATTCAAAGTGAGCGAACATCGGCAAGGGAAATAAATCAGTCAAGTTTTCGACGAGAGCACTTCCTCCGCCATGATGCTCATCACAGTTGAACAGCCAATTTGCAAGACGATTCGTGTCGACGAGCTCTTCCGGAACCGCCTTTGCAGCATATCTGAGGAACTCGTTATCTTCGTTATAGTTCTCTCATTCACACACGAAACAACCCCACATGCCAGACGCAAGGTGAATTTTGTACCCCGGCGGGTGCTCCTCTCCTTCAACTTCAATCCCCATTCAGAAGAAAGCGATGCCCGTACGGTCGATCAGGGCATTCTGTCCTCCCCCCAAATCTCGAAACACGCTGATTACTGGGATTGTTAAATCGGCAGAACGAATTCAGATCGTAAGATGACTAAAACCATCTTCTGACACGGACATGTTGGTATGGAAAAGGGTGGGTTGTTCATTGAGTAAGAAGTTCTTTCGTTGTATTGCGTAAATTGTGTCGGCAGTGACTGTTTATGAAAGGTGGTTGTTGTAAGAAGTTGCTATGCTCCCTTCTGCACCATATAGAGAATAGACAGTGCTTAACTATCTGGGCAACATAGCCCTTAGAATGAAATACACGCTACGTTGAACCTGAGACCATTTAAAGGCTGGGGACACGACCTTAGAGAAAGCTCTCTCGTTGGTACGGTCCCAAAGCAAGACCCTCACTTTCTAACCTTGATTCGGATTCCCTTCGATCCTTCCTTCGTTAGCGGCACAAATCCGTCCGCGTTGATCTTCACATCCGTCAAATCCGTTTCCCATACCCGGAGAACGCCCTCGTCACTTTCAAGCTAGAAGACTTGTGCTTCATCGGATCCGAAGCGTCTGAGAATGTCTGAGAGGCACAAGTACGTTTCCGCATACGCTAGATTAATTCCCGAGGCACTGCCGGCTTCCCGTCGGAAAGAGCACCAAGTACCTGTCTAGACGGGACTTCTCTAGCCAGCGCTCAGGACGGAAGGCTCGAGAGTCTGGGAAAATGGACACATCGTGGTGGATGAGCACGCTGGTCATGTCCACGGGAGTACCGGGGGGAATGGTCCATGTCTTTGCGTTTGAGGCATCCGTGAATAGTGTGGCTTTGTCCGGGGAGATACGTTAGAGGCGAGAGGAAACGCCGTATATCAATCGCAAGGCTTGTTGAACGACGGCATTCAAGTATGGTAGCTTCTCTAGAATTGGGAATGAGGCTGCAATGTTGAGATCGGGAATCACGTCGTTAAGTTCTGCTTTCAGCTTTGCGAGGATACTCGGAGACATAAGGAGGCGATATGTTGCCACCGAGAGCCAACAGGCTATTGTGGCGGCGCCGGCACCAACCACAATGTGCGCCTCAATCCGTGAGACGTTCTGTGAGACTTGTCCATCTCATGTAGGCTAGTCTGAAGGGTCTCGTGAAAGATGGTTGGGTGTGCAAGGTCTTTACGGTATCTAGGAGTTGAACTTTGATCTAAAGGATCTGCTTTGTTATTCTCTGTGGCAGACGATCAGTTCCTTAACATTTCCGAAATTACAGAGCGTACATTACTCGCGCAAGTCGAATGACAAATCAAGGTCAGGAGACAGGCGTGCTGCCAGCCCCTTTGGAAGACTTTGAAGGCATGAAGTATGCATATACATCATTTCAGAAGAGAACATTGCGTGCCCGCTGCTACCACTGTGCTGTGGTAAGAAGTGTTAAAATCTTTTGCCTCGAGACGAGGATCAGAACGACCATAGGAATACTCCATGACAACATCTATTTAAAAACTCAGCGTATGTATTGCTAAAGGAAAGAGCCTTAAGGCACTCGGCATCCAGCAGGTACTCGAGCTTACCGTTCGTGAACGCTGCAGACGCCAGGTTTAGTGTTATCGCTTTGTTTCAGGTTTTCAACCTCTTTATCAACTGCCACACTCTCTGTTTAATAAGGGCTTGGAGCCTTCACGCTCGCAATGGAGACGATCGATTCAATGCCGCCTTCTGGCCTTGTGACGGTCATGTGAAGATGTTGAGAACATCGTACCGGGAGTCCTGAATTGCTTAGTGTACCACATTTACTTATGAAGTTTTTCACCGCTGACGCTGAATGCGTAAAGCTTATCGATGACTCGGGTCGAAAACATGTGGCTCATACAGATTGATGCGAATAATAGGCCTGTACCTGGCATGCAAATCGCGTATGTAGAATGTATACTGACCACGAAGCACCGCATCGTAATAGCATTCATACCTTTGCCATCAGCGGTAGTTTCGTGAAGGATTTCTAGGAAGTTGCAGTACCACAGAGTCAAAGCTGCGAACTTAGGGTCGAGAAACTTGGAAATTGGACTGAAGTAGACACGGTGGACGGCTCGTACAGCTGCATAGCAAATCAATACCACAACGGCAAGTGACACGAAAATATACGTAGGAGAATCTAAAAAACCATCTTTAATGCTTGATGGCGGGACACGAGTGAGAATGCAGAAGCTGAGGCTTCATGCACCTCATGAAAAGCACCTGTAGCGGACCACAGTCTTGAACAGTTCTTTCAAATGAGTCATGATACTCTGGCCCCCTGGAAAGGTGCCAGTCTCTTTCATGCAGAAGACCAGCCGAATCTGCACCTTTCAAGGTTCCGTTCATATCGAAATTGAATACTGAGGCAGTAAGATATCGAATGTAAACACTACGTATATGACCGCTTTCAGTACCTACATCGATACTGTGTGAACCGGTCAAGGTACTCTGAAATATGGTGAAGCAGACAAGAGTCAATACAATCTGTTTTAGACACGCTCGACATCTATATCGGCTTTTGAAACATCAGTGAGTGCACAAGGTAATGACACTATAAGCGAGTAACATGCACTTACTATTTAGTTCACTGGCGGGAGGTGTGTAGTACTAAATGTCAGCTCGACCTCACTTCGCAGAGTGCTAATGATAGAATTACAAACGGCCATCTCTGCGATCAAACTCTTCTAGAGGACCGACGCGCTATATTGGCCATGTTCCTTGTTCTCCATTCCGTTTTCTGGCTCTAAATCCCTACTGCAGATTACATCTTTCCACTCATTGCAAATTTTCAGCGTCTCAAGCACTTCGCCCTGATAAACTCCATCGTATCCGGTCCTAGCGGCAGCCTCTTGAGCATTGGCCTTCCTGCAGCCATGCTCTCCAACTTGACCACATTAAATCATACGCTCCGCGCACTTGACCGAATCGCCGCGTTGATTCCCGTCGATGACCCCAATGCCAGCTACCATGGCAGCGAAAGTGTCATTGTAGTAGCGTGCGTGGGAGGTGACACTTTGCAATTCTGAGCGAAGAAGATCTTGGTGCGGTAGTAGCCGGGTTCGAAAATGATCGACTGGATGCCAAAGTGCGATACTTCTTTCTACAGGCATTCGACCTAGCCTGAGGTCCAAGCTGTAAGCATATGTGGTCCCCTAGTAAGAGATCGGAAGCGTGAAAACAGACCTTCCAACGCGAACTTGGCGGTACAGTACGGAGCTGCTCCGACTGCACCATACCAGCCCCCATAAGAGCCGACAAAGGCAATCTTCTCTGATCGTTTCTCGCGGAAGTGAGGAAGAATGGCTCGGGTCATATCAATGGAGCCGAAAGATTGGTGTTGATCTGATCTAGCCATCTTTCAAGGCTGCGAATCGTGTAAGACTGATGAAGAACCAAAGCAGGAGTCAATACATCTTCCATCAAAGGAGGTTTGTGCATTCTTTCAGCTCCATAATGGGCAAAGAGGTTTAAGAATGCCGAGATACATCATTTCCTCTGCCAAACCTGCTTCTACGTAGCCGGCGTTGTTCATCAGCACGTCAGTGCCATTGAAGTACCCAACAGCTTCTTCTACTTTGGCATTGAGCACGTTCCGCGGGGCGATGATATCCAGATCGAGGGACTTTTGGCCTGCTCGAGTGATGGTCAAAACAGACACCGTTTAGATGATCCAAGTGCAGGGGTTAGGCGTTACCTGCACGAATAGCCAATGGGAGTGCTTCTGAACGCAGAGCCTCTCGGGTGCGAGGGTGGGAAAATGGCGAGGCTGCCACTTGACACTTGATACTTGAGACGTTCTACCCATACAGCACAGAGCCATTAAAGTGTTCGATTTTCGTTTTCGTCTCGTTCCTAGTTTCAGTCTCTCTTGAGGGTAATCCGTGCCATCCATTCTACCTCAGACATGCCTCACCGCAATTGGTTCCATAGAAAACCCAAAGAAGGGACAGCAGGCCCTAGCCAAGACCTTTCGTCACTGCCATCTGCCAACACGGGCAAGGCGGCACACGGCTCCGGAAATTCTTCAGTGGTCGGCGATCACCATACCATCGTTTACATCACTAGAAAGGTGTTACTAATTGAGCCAGATAGCTTCTACCCAGTACATTACCAGTGAGGGCAGCTGGCAATTCTTCTGCACCGTCTGTAACGTCAGCTACAAGCCAAGATCTAGATGCAAATATCCCTGAGCCTGGGACCGTGGCCTCCGCCGACGATAAGCCTGAGGATCTTTGGGATCGGGCCTATACAGCTCTACGCAAGCGTGAGGACCTTAAGAAGCTCATAGACACTTATGAGAAAGTTTTACTGGAGAATCTCCAGGTGAAGGTACATCAACGAATACGTTTGCCAGTTTTAAAGCTTCAGACCGAGAGGAACGGATGTCAGCACTTGTTCAGAAGAAAGTCGATGACATGGAACAAGCACAGTCTAAGCTTCGCCTGGGAAATAAGGAGATAAAGCTGCGGCCACAGGTCGATCGAGTTGTCAAAGTTGTCATATACGCGAAAGACTTTGTCACCTCAGCTGTGAGCGCAGACCCACACGCTGCGCTAGCTTGGGCTGGAGTCTGCGTGTTTCTACCCGTAAGCCTTCCCCAGTCAAGTCCACAGCATGCTAGCTCGCTCCTGCCATGAGCCTTGAAGCGCTTGTGTTTTAGCAATGTAGACGAATTTCATATTGTTATAGTTCATGACTTTTGGACTTGTTACCAACTTACATCGATCTGTCCAGCTACTCCTAAATCCTTCCATACAACACAAAGCTCTTGAGGAAGGCTTGGGGTATATCTCCGATCTTGTCTGTCGCCTCACCGTCATCGAACGTATTTATATGCAGCAAAAAGTGTCAAGGCCCGATTCGTCGTGCCCAGAAGACATCAAGAGACTCAGGCAAGGTTTCGAAGTCAGGGTCACAACACTCTACTCCGAAATTCTAGAGTATCAAGTTCGCGTTGTATGTCATCCAGATCACAAGCTAGTCAAACTAGGCAGAGACATCATCGCGGCTGATGGCTGGGTCGAATTGCTCGTCGAAATAAAGAAATCGGAATTAAGCTGCGGAGATTTCACCCAAGTACTTGATAAAGAGATATTGGATCATGCATTTAAGGTGCAGAATCGCCATATGGAAGAACTGCTGCAGGCACAAGATAAGCGCTTTAACAAGGTGGCTGAAGCGATAGTCACAGCTCTCAAAGTCAGAAGTGAGGAGCATCGGACAAACGAAGAAATTGACTGTCATAGAGTTTTTCGCACCTCGGATTACGAGGCTCAGAAAAACAGAAATCCAAGACGCGTAAACGGTACTTGCAATTGGTTCCTGCAGCATCCAATATACAAACAGTGGCGAGATCAAGAGAAAGACAGTCTGCTTTGGGTATCAGCGGATCCAGGGTGTGGGAAGTCTGTACTGTCGAGATCCCTCATAGACAACGAATTTCGTGATATGGATTCGTACACAGTATGCTATTTCTTCTTTAAAGACGATAACGAAAACCAGAAAAACGCAAAAAACGCATTGTGCTCTATACTACATCAATTATTCGAGGAAAAACCACACCTCTTGAAGCACTCCGTGCCGGCGTTCCGTCAGAACGGCAACAAGCTCCCGGAACTGTTCGATAGGTTGTGGAGCATCTTCACTAGCATAGCAACCGATCCTGAGGCTGGTAACATCATCTGCGTACTTGACGCCCTTGATGAATGTAAAGCATCGGACAGAGCTGATCTTGTCGATAAGTTGAACCAACTTTATCAACATACTACTGAGAACGGCCCTGAAAAATCTGCTCTGAAATTCCTCGTTACGAGCCGCCCATATGAGACCATTGAAAATATTTTTGATCCGTCAACTATTCGACTCGCTGGTGAAGAGGAAAGTGATGCAATCCGCCAAGAAATTGATTTGGTTATCAAAGATAAGGTGCCCACAATAGCGTTGAAACTGAGAGTTAAAGACCAGCCGTGGTTCGAACCGTTTTTAGAGCAGAAGCTTACATCTATGCCGCATCGGACTTATCTATGGCTTCATCTTATCGTTGAGGCGATAATTCTCAGACAAGATCATCTTTCTGCCGGTGTTACTAAAAAGAATTTAGAAGCTGTGGTAAATTCAATACCTGGCACCGTGGACGATGCTTACACCACCATTCTTGAGAAAAGTCCTAACAAACTTCTTGCAAAGAAGCTTCTTCACATTGTTGTTGCAGCTAAAAGACCGCTGACTTTAGGGGAAATGAATATAGCAATGAACGTTGGGGATGAAATCAGATCCTACTACGATCTCGGTCTCGAATCAGAGGATAGATTTAGGATCACCATCAGGAATCTTTGTGGTCTCTTCGTGAGCGTTATAGATTCAAAAATCTTTTTGCTGCATCAAACGGCGAAAGAATTTCTGATCACTAAGAGTAATGCTGCCGCGTCTCATACTGACGTGCAACCTCATTTAGGGTTTTGGAAGCACTCACTTGAGCCAGGGAAATCAAACTCCGTCCTCGCAGAAGCATGTATCTCATATCTTCTGTTCTCAGTGTTTGAGGAAGCCCCTCTCATTCTCTACGAGAAGGACAAGAAATATGAGAGGATCATGAGGTATTGTGAAGAACACAAGTTCCTACACTACTCTTCACTTTACTGGGCTACTCATTTTCGTGAAGCTGTATGCATCGACGAAGCATTGCCAAACATGGCTTTAGATATCTGCGGCACAGGAACTAAAAGACTTCAAACGTGGATCACAGTTACCATGGTTTCTCGGTACTGGTCGAACTATTTTGGAATAACGAATCTTATGATTACATCTCATTTCGGACTCGTGCTTCTTGTGCAGCTGCTGCTGGACAATGGGGCGAATTTGTCAGATAGAGATGAAAAGGGGAAGACAGCACTGCACTGGGCGGCTCGCCAAGGTCATGAATCTGTGACACGGCTACTGCTTGACAGAGAAGCGAACGTGTCAGCTACAAATAAACAGGGATGGACAGCACTGCTCTCGGCGGCCTGCAGAGGTCATGAATCTGTTACACGGCTGCTGCTGAACAAAGGGGCGAATCTGTCAGATACAGATGAACAGGGAAGGACAGCACTGCACTGGGCGGCTATTCAAGGTCATGAGTCTACGACACGGCTGCTGCTTGACAGAAAAGCGGACGTGTCAGCTACAGATGAACAGGGTTCGACAGCACTGCACTTTGCGGTCAGCAGAGGTCATGAGCCTATGACACGACTGCTGCTTGACAGAGGGGCGAACGTGTCAGATACAGATAAACAGGGAAAGACAGCACTGCACTGGGCGGCGGACATAGGTCATGAGCCTGTGACACGGCTGCTGCTTGACAGAGAAGCGAACGTGTCAGCTACAGATAAATGGGGGATGACAGCACTGCACTTGGCGGCTCTTCAAGGTCATGAGCCTGTGACACGGCTGCTGCTTGACAGAGAAGCGAACGTGTCAGCTACAGATAAATGGGGGATGACAGCACTGCACTTGGCGGCCAGCCAAGGTCGTGAGCCTGTGACACGACTGCTGCTTGACAGAGAAGCGGACGTGTCAGATACAGATGAACAGGGGAGGACAGCACTGCACTTTGCGGCTAAGGAAGGTCGCGAGCCTGTGACACGGCTGCTGCTGAACAAGGGAGCGAAACCGTCAGCTACAACTACCAGTGAAAAGACCGCATTGGATTTAGCACGCATGAGGAAATCTGGAAGGCTTGGTCGCAGCGATTATGATGCTGTAATACAGTTACTCGAGCCTATCACCAAGCCTACCACGACTACAACCGAATTTTCTCGTTCCTCAGTTGCCAGGTCGTAGTCTTCTCAGTCTCTCAAAAATCTCGCAGGTCGAGAGTGACTAAATGTCATGGGGTCAAGCAATGGAATTCAAGAATGGTCGAGGCGCAAAAGATGAGAAATCCTTTCGATATTTACTCGTATTTACCCTTCAGTCGCGCATCGTACTTTACTACGAGTACTTCATAGCAAGCGCCTCTTTTTGAAAACTCTCACGCATCTTCAAAATGAGCTCTCAATTCCATGAACATCATCCATCTCCCCCAAACCCAAAAACCCCCGAGGTCCCAAACCCCCACCTCAACCCCAACATCTCACCCCAACATCTTTCCTTCCACTACCCCCTCACCCACATCCGCTAATCCCAACCCCGCTGAACTAACCACACTCCAACACCTGCACCCCCCGTTCCCTGACCCAGACGATAAGCACTACTCATCAATCTCTTCTTTCACTGACTCAGTATTCAGATGATAACAAGCAGAAACGCTGGGTATTGACAGCGTTGGAAGAGCGTAGGATCCGGCCGGGGTTGTGGTAGCAAGGGGCTTTGATAGATAGAACTGGATTTTGCGAAGGGGGCTGTTGTTCGGGGTGTTGGGAGGAATGTTGGAAGGAGGACATGGAAGAGCGTGTAAGCGAATCTTCGTTCGTCTCAGCCAAGTAGGTATAATGGTGAGAGAATAGTCTGGCATAGCGGACAGGTTTATTGGGATTGAAAAGCTGGGTGTTTAGAGAGGAGAGGAGAGGGGATGCGTTTTGGAAGCGATAGTACCCCAGGAAGGAAGAGTAGGAAGCGAAATCTTTTCTTTCTTCCGTCGCATATTCTTTCTTGGTCAAAGGATTTGATAGGGCTCGCTATCTCAGAGTCGCTAAATTCACAACCCTTTCCCCTCCTTCCGCCCCCAAACTCAGCGCTTCTGTGAAGATATATGGACCTTACCTTGATGCCACGCCTCCTTAGGCCCTAATCCGGGACTACAGCACTATTCTCACAACCACAGCCTGGCTGATCTGCCGGCTTCTAGCTCTAGAGGAATAGGCCTGTGCTGAAGCGAGAAGTGAACCAGGAATCGTAGAGATTTCCTACTGGCAATGTACGACGTCTGAGCCCTGATCTATCCTTGTAAACCTCCTTGAGACTGCAAGTCGACGAATTGGAACATCTGGTTTTGTTCAATCATGCGTTGGCTAGTTGGTCGGATACACTTCTAAAGAATTACTAGAAGTTCAGTATGAGGGTTAGAGGGGGAAAACGAAGCATGAACTTGGAGATTTTGGATATAGTGCACGGACAATTTCAGGGGCGAAGTAGGCAAGTTGTGAATTTTCATACGTCTGGTTAATTGGTATGCGGAAGCTAGAATCCGAACCTGGTACTGGATGATCAGACGCTGCAAGAAGTTCCAAGGGCAATACTTCGTACTTGATATTCAAATCAACGTTATTAGTTTTATGATGCTAGATTTCTAGCAAGAGGTAGCTATATACAAAATTCTCCTGTTTATACAGTTTTGAATATATCTAGTCTAGCCCGTATAAACGCCATTCTCATCAAACCCCTGATTGGTAGAATTGAACTCCTGCACAGGCAAATACTCCAACCCATACATAACATCTGCCGCGTTCCCAAATGGCACTCTTAGCGTCTGCCATCCCTCGTGCTGCTGGCGATTACTTTCGTCGTCCAAGCCGCTCTTGGCGTTCGGATCAATGTAATCGCTCCACAACTCCCACTTGACGAGCAAAACGGTGGAGTCTTTGATGCTGCGCTCGTCCAGGACGGCAAAGGTCGTGATGTCGGCTGAGGAGTGGGTTTTGCAAAATTCGCCGAGGGTGTCGAGGCTGGCGGAGGTGAACGATGTGGTAAACTCACCGCTGTGTAAGTTGGGAGTCAGTGGTACATCTTTGAGAGGAAGAAATGGTTGAGATAGATGTCGTGGACGAGAAGGCGGCAGGTTTGTTAGCGATCTTGCTTCGGCGACACTTTCTGCGACTCGAGAGGTGACATGGATATTCAATCCGGGAAGACACATACATCGGTGGCTCTGTTGGCTTCTCGAAGGTCTTCTGGGAGGAGGTTTTGACCAAGGTCCAGATGTTGCCGATGTCTGATTCGGATTTCTCGAGGAGGTCGTCGATGAGCTTGAACGATCGAATTAGTCTAGAGCCGAGATATTGCTGAATGGAGAAGAGAGACTTGCCTTGGGAGGTACTTGGGCAGTGCAGAATAGGGGAGAGCATTCCGACATAGTGTGATTAAACAAGTAACAACTTCCTCGCTATTCGTGGGAATCTTAAAAGAGTTAGGAACCTACTCTAAGAAATAGGTCGAGGAATAAGGGGTGAGAATCAAGAGTCGAAAAAAAGAAAGGGAAGATTTATTGTCACTTCAGAAAGGATTTCGAGTAGCCTACATTAATTGTATTAAAAATCCCTGTTCGAATATGAAATTATATTTGTATTAGTTAACACAGTGGTATCTAGCTAAAATTCTGTCGTCTTGAACTTTTCTTGTCTCATGTTTCATGCTTATAACCGCGCGGCTTTCCCATCAGCTCGCTTCAGCTCACAAAACGCTTTCAGTACATTCAACATCTACGCCGTCAACAGAAGTCAAGTCTCGATTGAGCGCTTTTCGATCGCGAGTCATAATCGCTCGTATCTGAGAAAAATAATTTAAAGTTATCAGCATTCGAGGAGGCTATGTGGGGCAGAGCCTGCGGCCGCCACCCACCTCCGCCCATACACGCACTTGTCCTCCCCATGCTTAAAACGCGCTTGCACGGCGTAGCTGTTATTGCTGTGAATGCCTGAGCTCTGCCAATTTTCAGACGTGTGGTTCCTACAGGCCAACAGCGCACGTCATCTGAAACATACTCGGCTGCAGCCGCAATCTGGATGCTATCGGGCATCGCCTCCGTTTGGATGAGTATATATTATATGTGTTTGGGCAAACCCGACGGCTCCTGGCGGTCTCCAGGGCTAAAATTTGCCCTGGAAGCCGCCCTGAGGTGTCAAGCACTCCCTCTATCTAAGCGACTGAGTCTATGGAGTGGGTGGGTGGGACAAAAGCGCGTTTCTGGCTGAATCCTAAAGGATGGAGAAACAGGAAGAGATGATGGGGGAAACAGAAGGGGGGACGGCCTATTTATCCCCTTTTCCCTGCTTAATCTCCTTGTTCTCTAGCGGCCGGCATTGGCCGAGCCAAGCCGGCTAGCAGCCACCTTCGCTTGCCGATAGCCTCCAGTCAAGCTGGACCTTTTGACACTTGGCGAGCGAGACTTTCATCCTCTTACGCAGTACTTTCTCACTTCTCACTTATCACGTTCATTACATTGGGTAGCGTGGTTTCTATCTCACCGATTCTATTACCAGAGTTCAATTATACTGTCTTTGATATCTGCCATCGTTGCGCTGTATCTCCCTGCTCACTACCCTGAACAAACATTGCCGTTCTTGACTCTGCTTCTGCCCCAGGCCCCGAGCTACATCCTCGTCATGTCTCTTTCCGCGCAAGATGAGAAGCAAGATCGTCAAAGTACCCAGAAAAAGAGCAAACGGCCCTCATGTTCTACTGGATTCGCATGTGCTCCTTTGCTTGGCCCAAGTGATATATCTGCTCAGGTGGTAATGCCTCACTCGTACGGCTTATCGTGGGACAAGACCGATATTGAAGCTGAATACCATGACAAAGAGGCTACTATCCTCGGTGAGAGGGTCCTTCCAACCTTAACTACGCGGACTTAGCCACACGCAGACGACGGAAGAATGGATGTATGTATTGATGAAAAACCACATTAATTTTCAAGGTCATTTGAATTTCCACTCCAAGACTACTTGAGCGATGAAATGGAAGAGGCGAGTGCTTTACTACCATACATATCCTCCATGATCGGAGGTGTGCGTGGTGAACCCAGGCCTCCCGCTCTTAATGTTGTCATGCATGTTGCAGGATGCCGAAGTGAGTTTCAGCCATTTCTCGCGCTAGGTCAAGTACTGCAGAGGAAGCACGGTCATCGAGTCCGCATAGCTACCCATCCGGGGTACAGAGGATAAATAGAGAACAGAGGGCTAGAGTTTTCAAGCATTGGAACCCCTACATCTGGGGGTTCGAACTCGACTTCGGTGGCCAATAAATCCACCCTCACGCTACCGAAACGCTCTAGCATTGCTTCAGATGAGAGCATAGAACACACGGAAATCTACAAGATGATCCAAGCCTGCTGGAGATCTTGTTACGATACTAGCAAGCAAGAATCTAAAATTGGTTTGACAATGTCGTACCATACCCACCTAACTTTGAAACGCTCAAAACGCCTTTCATCACAGATGTCATTATCTCGAGTTTCGCCCACATACACTGCGCGGAGAAATTGCGGATACCTTTGCACCTCACGTCTACCACGCCGTCAACACCCACATGAGCGTTCCCGCATCCTTTAGGAAACATCCGATTATCCGTCGCCAACCACACTTTCACAAATTTATTCATACGTGACGACTTGGCGCCTAGTCGGCGATATCATCAACAGGTTCCGACGAATAGACTTGGGGTTAGAAACACTAAATGCAGCGTCGGCTAGTAATCTAGTTAATCGGCTGAAAGTCCCTCATTCTTATTTCTGGTAACACTTCTGACCCATTCACGAGATTCTGACCCATTCACGAGATCCTGCTCTTGTTCCCGTCACTAACGTAGGTGATTAACAGGTCGCCCTTAATACTTTCGAAGCCCAAAGACTGGGGCCTACATATCAATGTCTGCGGTTTCAATCAATCCAGCCAGACACGGGACTCAGATCCGGGCCTGAAAGCCGCTGTTGCAGCATTCTTGGATAACGGTCCATCACCGATCTACATCAAATGGTCATCAATTCCATCTAGAGACTCTCACGGCATCCGAGACCTGGTCTTGAAGGCAATCGAGATTAGCAAACAGCGAGCAATAATCTCAGCCACACTTGACCAATTTCGTGACCTTGGGATCACCTCTTCCATTTTCATCCTTGATAAAGGTATGGTTACACACGACGGTCTTTTCGAACATGTCTCTTGCGTCGTGCACTCAGGCGATGCGGAGGTTACAGCATCCGCACTCAAACACGGGAAACCAATGGTCATAACCCCTAACTATGGTGATCAGCCATTCTGGGGCGAAATCCTAGCGAAAGCAGGACTTGCCCCCCAAACCCTTCCACTTAAGACATGCACAGCCGAAGCTCCCATTCGAAGCTCGCGGCCGAGCTGGCAGCTGGAATGAACAAGGAGGCGAGCATGGAAGAAGCAGTCAACCACTTCCATGGATATTTCAGATTAAACGACCACAGATGTGCCGTGTCGCCAGACCGTATCGCAGTCTGGCGGCTCAAGAGAGCCGGAATATTGCTCAGCGCGTTGGTGGCGACTGTATTGGCGAACGAGGGGCTTACTAACGCTGGGGATTTAGAGTTGTAAGACATGGCATTTGAGCTCGAACGAACCTTCGCCATTGCTGATTCCTTGCAGGTGCCGGAGGCGAGAATACACTATCGCACGCCAGCCCGGGGATCCACTTTCTGGCGGTACAATGGCGCTACTCGGCTCCGTGGGAGGTGTCGTCAAAAGTGTCGTGGATCTACCAGTCGAAGTTGCGAGGTCTGTGAGGGAGAAGCCAGGATTTTATATGGAGGAAAGCCGAGCGGGAAACGGCATCCCAGCTTCGCTGGACCAGGTTCGTCGTGGAAGTCTAACGCCAAAGATACCCAAGTTGAATTTGCACCAATGCGGAGCCCATCCTGCCGCCATTGAAGAAGGACATTGTTCGGCCATTTCAGAGAGCAGCACTCAGCGTTTGTCTTCAAGACTACAAGGCCAAAGCAACTCCTCCTTCGCCCCAGAAAAAGACGTCAACAACGCACACTTCACCCCCAGCCAATCTACCATCCCCCTGCCGCCTCAACTCACCTTCCAGTCCCACACCAGCAGCTCATCATCCCTCTCCTTCGCCCTTGCAACCTCCCAAAGCTTCGACCGCATCCTTGAAACAACCCTAACAGCCCCAATGGCATTCACGCTCGGAATGACAAAAGGCTTCCGCAACGCACCCACACTCTACGGCGACACCACAACCCGGCCAGCGACCAAAGTGACAGGATGGCAGAGCGGCATCAGGGCTGCCGGAAAAGAATTCGGGCTCGGCATGTACGACGGTCTTTCCGGTATGGTAACGCAGCCATACCAAGGCGCCAGGAGAGAAGGGGGTTTGGGAAGGGGGTCGCGGGCGCTGTGGTCAAGCCTGGCGTAGGTAAGTCTGTGGATCCGTTCGGTTTCGTGGAGATGGTGTATATTTGGGGGGGAGCATGACGGTGTGCTGATTTATTTTATGATCCCCCCCTCCCCCCCTTAGCCGTCTTTGTGCTTCCGGCGTACACGCTTCAGGGAATTCATGTGGAGATGCATAAGCAAGGCTCAGATACTACTGGGGTTTCCAGACTGGTGATGCCTATGTTTGCGCTGCACGGTTGGAACAAGGTCGGCGGGAGTGGATGTCAGCAATAGCCATAGATCGCGCTGGAGATCTATTTACCTCTTCTATTTCTGCAAGACCGAGTTCAAGCTCTTTGTCGTATTGTCGGCAGCGTTTGGGGAAGTCTTGCCTTGTGCTGCGAGCTACGTGTCTAAAGGGTCTCGATGGGATGCACAAGAAGACGACAAGAGCGACAACGATCTATCAACACAGCTGGCGACTACGAATGGCTACAGCCAGAGCAAATTGATTTCAGAGCTTTTAGTCAAGGAGTTCGGCCGGATCTCACCCCGGTACGAACCACGCACTCCAATCGTCAGACCTGGCTTCATCATTGGAACATCTTGCGAAGGATTCGCCATCAAGGACGATTCTCTATTACGCTTGGCTGCAGGAGTCGTTCGAAATCAGGCCATCAACCGAGACGTCTAGACTCTTGAATTTTCATGGCTGATGGCGAGTGCATTGCGCACAAGATCATGTCCAACGTAGTCCAAGAGAGGCCAAGCGGTACCCTGATGACCAAAGTCATCGATGGGATCACCGTCAAGGAGCTTTGGCCGATTCTAAGAGATGTGTTGAGAAGACAGGCATCATTGGATGACCCAGTCGGATTCAGTTTGTCTGCAGAGCTCGCGCACACATAAAGTTCGTTATGCAGCTCCTAAATAGATTGAGTAGTAATATACTAATCGTTAAAACGTGTTCAATTAGGCTATCTTGTTGCACTGATCGCCAAATCCAACAAGATGATCTCGGCTACGCGCTGGAGACGATGAGTCGCGACGACTGGGTCCAGTAATTCGAAAGCGTGTGGATGCACCGGAGCAGAATCACTCGCTGTGGTCAATCCTGCACCTGATTGAGCATGGCTACAGTAGCTTGGGCTGCAGCATGCCGACGTCACAAGATCATGGCCGGTATCGACTTCTTGCCAAATGCCAAGGGGCTTGCGGTGAGCAGCAAGAAGCCAAGGTTCAGCTGCTCGCAGGCAATAGCAGTTTGTTGCTGGGATTCGATCGTTGTTCTGTGTGCCAACAATTCCAAGGTCTTTGTTTCACACACTGGGTACCCTCGTAGAACTACAACGTACGTGGGGACAGACGGGCTTGATAGACATGATCTGACATCAGTAGGGAGGTAGAGGGCCGGTGGATGTGAGCCGAAAGTTGCGGAACCGATTCTCCGCTCCTGAAGCGGGCTACGGAGCCGTGTTCTTTGCGGTCCGAATGGATGGATTGATTGCATTGCATCTGCAGGTGCAGGTGCTGTGAAGATCGATTGAGTCTTCGGGAGCATCGTGGCGAGGTCCGCTCCAGGAAGTTAATTGAAATAGCAGTAGAATGGATTCCGCGGATGTATAGGACGGCGGTAGTTGGGTATTTTGTACTATTATGGTGTTGTGTGGATATGGGATGTATGATGTATGCAGCCATGTAAGATTGCGTCAAAAGCGCTGGACCCTCGTGATCTCGCACCGAGTACCGCGGTTAAAGGGGAAAAAACCACACCAGAAATTGTTCTCGAATTCCCACGACCAACACAAAGCTTCCAAAATTCCGACACCATTTGAGAAAATGGATCAGCATCTGAGCTCTTATCACCCCTTGACCAGCGTGGCTGCATCCTGACCGCGGCCGAGTATCTCCAGACCAGTGGGACCGGCGATGACTCCAAATCGTGCTTGATGCAAGTCAACGACATTGGTTGCTAGGGATCTAGCTCATTGTTGCGGACCTATGATACGAGGTCGAGACTTTTGCGTCAGTGCTGTACTATCAGGAATGCTGAATCCATGGACGCCTGTAGAGGTACAAAGAACAACCACAACCGGGGCGTTCTCATGCAAAAGTTGGTCATCATCAGGTGTAAATCAATCGAGCCTTGATCGCAACAAGTACCTTGACGTGAATCTGTGAAGCTCAGCCGGGTGATGAGACTCTGCGTCAGGGCCAACCCTAATGGGGAGTCAAGCGTGCCAGTCAGATAGATCGAGAGGACAGGTTGGTGAGAAGACCTTGTAATGTAATGATGGGCGGCAGGTATTGCAATGCATCGAGCATACCCGGAGGAGTCTCTGGAAAGTGGGAGAAATTGACCAGCACCTATAAGGTGGACACCCCCATTGCTGTGAAAGGCTTCTTCCAGCGCCTCGTCCTACAAGTCTTCTTTCAGGATCTTTACCCCTCTCGACAGATTCGACTTCAAGCTTCAAGATTGTAATGTTCAAATCTTTGATCGCACTGTCCCTTCTCATCTCCCTCCCCCTCTCTACTCAAGCCAAACCATGCGTCACACAAGATGGCAAACCAAAGCTGACCCTTCCATGGGGCACATATGAGGCAGAGCCGTACGGGGACAACGGGAAGGTTAGTCGAGGTTCCTGGTGAATGACTGAAGAACAACAATCCTCTTCTGGCATCTCTTGGGTCTTGTTGACGCATATCTTGACATGTCTGCAGATTGCTCTTTTCAAAAATGTCCGTTTTGGCAAAGCCCCCGTGGGTCCCCTACGCTTCGCAGCCCCCCAATTTCCAGACCGCATCAGGGACGATAAAGTTGTTCAGGACAATAGCTTCGGGCCAAGTTGCATTCAGGCGAACTTGGATGCCGAGAACCCGAGCCCGGTCCCTGGAGGTGCAGAAGACGAAGACTGCCTCTTCCTTGATATATACGTACCATATTCCGCGCTTACGTCTCCGGAGAAACTCCCTGTAGTGGACTATATTTACGGAGGTGCATATCTCTTCGGCGGTAAAGAAACAGTCCTTCAGTCAAATGATACAACCTGGTCGTTGTACGATGGAAGAGGCATCTTCGACGCCTCTGACAACGGTATAATCTGGGTCGTTGGAAATTATCGGCTTGGAGCGTATGGCTGGTTGGCTGGTAGCACAATGGAATATGCTGGGACCCCCAATGCAGGCTTGCATGACCAACGTCTTGTTCTCCAGTTCATTCAGACGTATATTGGTCAAGTCAACGGTAACAACGACAAAGTCAGCGCGTGGGGTAACTCTGCTGGGGCGGGATCAATTATTCATCATCTCACGGCATTTGGTGGCGAGCAATCACCACTGTTTCAGAGGGCAGCTCTGTGGAGCCCAGCGTACCAATGGGCCTGGGATCGACAAGGAACTTTACAACAAACCTTCTCTAACTTCTCGAAGGCGGCCGGATGTGGCGCGCGCACTGGGAGCCTTGATTGTTTAAGGCAGGCGGATAACAAGCAGCTGAAGGTGGCGAACCAGGAGATTGTGACCAGTGTTACCAAAACTGGTTTGTTCCCTTTCGGACCCGCCGTTGATGGATCTTGGGTTAAAGCGCTTGCTGCTCGGGAATTATCCCGTGGTGAGTACTGACTTTCATAAAACTTTTCCGATAAGAATATACTGATACCATGTCCGTCTAGGAAACTTCGCAAATTGCAGCTCTCTGATTGTCTCACACGTATGGAATGAGTCTGGTATATTCGTCAAAGATTGGGTTCAAACCACGGGAGATTTCACCCGGTTTCTAAATCACGCTTTCCCAGGTGAGAAGTTACAGTATGTAAGGGACACGATAGAGGAAAACTATCCTGCTGAAGGCCCTCCCTTCGACGGCGATCAACAGATCCGTGTCAGAAAAGTGCTACAAGACTCGACGTTTGTCTGCAACTCGCGTCAGGTGTACGATGCCTATCGTGGTAACGTCTATATGATGCAGTACAACTTTCCTCCCGCCACACACGGCTCTGACTTGATCGCCTCGAGTTGGTACAAAGGAGTTGCCATTGGGGACCTTATCACCTCCTATATCCCTAAACTGCCCAAGGGTGTGGCAGTTCTCATTGATAATCTTATAGCTCCTTTATCAGGTCCCTACCAGCGCTACTTTGCGTCGCACGCGGTGACTGGGTCTCCAAACAACCTGAAACAGCGCGGCGCCATCGACTGGCCTACTTCTGAGGACAATGGTAACACGATCGGGAATGTTCTGAAAGCGGGAATCGCCCTGGACAGTGATCCTAATACTGGTCTCTTCGTCGTGAATGAGGACAAGGAAAGCTCGGCGGAGAACTGTGCTTTTTGGAACGATGTAGCGGATGAAATTCAAAGTATTTCCTCCATGGAGAGCAAGCACCAGACTACGAAATTTGGCAAAAAGAAGGGACAGTCTAGCTTGCTTGTGCAGACAACATAGTATATGAACATGGCCGGATGGGAGCTATAGCGTGGTGCAAAGGGGCTGTTAAGAAGGGGGGGTGTTAGGAAAATGATACGGTAGCGAAGAGGTTCTCCAAGCAGGAAGACTGTTCTTTGAGGGGCTCTGGCTCGTCGAAACTAGCCTTAATCCTGTCTCTGGTAGAAGTCAAGGAATTCCGTTAATCTGAAGTAGTGTCTCGTGCAGAGGGAAAGAGTCCTTTCTGGCACTTGAGAGTTGTCGCTGGAAAAAGTTATGAAAACACCACAGTCGTTTAATGTACGTAGCGAACCAAATAAAGGGTACACATTGTGAGCGGCGCACGCTACTAAATCCAACGCAACTCTAGCAGAAATGGTCTCACCGTAGAGTTTCATCAAGACGTTAGTTCGAAACCAAACCAGCTGAAAGGTGTCATGTCTTCCACGTAGACTTCTACCAAATGACCTCATCTCAATCAAGTAACGTGGAACATGTCAGATGAAGAGTCAAACATGGTCGAAACCATCTTTCAGTCAAGGCATATCCGTGAACTTCTTCTCGAGCCGATTCCGTCTTGTGAGTATGCTAACACATTTCAAAAACAGAGAGAAGCTGAAAATCTTAAAGAAGCCAGGCATCAGTAGTTTAGCTCATCGCAGATGCTGATGATAGTCAGAATCTCAATCTGCATTCTGCAAGAAAAGACTTGAGCTTTGTTCTTTGAGAATCAGTCACAAGGATTACTCGTATGCACGGGGTTTCCGCGCACACTGGGTTTCCGCGCACTCTAACTAGAAAGGTTAGTTACAGATAGTATCCCGGGACACGCTAAACCCCGGGATACTATCTGGTGCCCCGGGATACTATCTGTATCTAACCTTTCTAGTTAGAGTGCGCGGAAACCCAGTGTGCGCGGAAACCCCGTGCATACGAGTAATCTATTTATTGCTTACTTCATCTTCGATTAGTTCAGCGCTCTGTCTACAGTACGATCGAGAAGGAAATTCTGAAGTTGACATTGAAGTAGCAGTCAAGGCGGAAGTCCGGGATCGAATTACCTATACCCGCACACCCGTAAATACTGTTACATAGCTTAACCTTAAGTTTCAAATAGCGTGTGAAAAAGCGCGGTAATCGGACGGGTGAGAGGCAAAGTATCCGCGTCTATTCTTGCCGCGACGGAGTTTTTTACGTCTCGTCACATTCGGAACTTGAGAGCGAACATCGAGAACTTATAGAAGTCGAACTATAGAAACGAACAGTGTCCCACAAGTAGAGTGAGGTAGGAGACGAATGAGAAAGATTGTAAGCCTGCACCGCGGCATTGACGGATCCAACTCTAGGTCTCCCTTCAAGTAGGAACAAGGTGACTGGTCCTCAAGTCAATGCAGCTTATTGATCGATAGCCAAGAGAATCCATGAAGCATGATGGTTTGAGATGCTTGCAACTGTCAAATAGTATTACCATACCCGAAGATGAATATTTTAGCGCTTCCGTTTGATATCCTTCTACAAGTCTTTGAATCTGGCAAGGCAGCAGCACTGCTGAACCTTCAGCTCGTCTGTAAAGCCTTCTTTAAGCTCATTGCTACCTACGAAACTTCAATCACCTCGAATCTGTTGAGGGATTACTCATGGGCCGCAAAGTATGGATTGGGGGCCCCTGTTACCGGAACCAGAACGATAAAGCAACTCCTCTGGTGCGCCCGATTGGATGTCCTGTCTGAATTGGCCAGGTTTGTTCAAGGGACGCCAAAATGGCGGCGATGTTGTAATTTGCTCTCCCTGAACTCAGGAACGGAATTGACTAAGCGACTCGAGCATGGCTTGGCAGTCTATCAGCGTTGTGCCGCCATCGCTGAGGATTATCACCCTACAGAGCTGCAGCGAAGGAACCCAAGGCGTGTTTTCTGGTTAAGCGCATTGCCGAAGGCGAAAGCTGTAAGCGAAGACATTTACAAGAAATACATCGAAGGACTTTCGCAGATCGACGTCTTTGATTATGAGTTGTTGTACGAGGTTTCAGCTAGAAACGCTAGTATGCGTGTACGAAGGTGTCATCCATGCTGTATAGAAATCGGTGGATCTAACAATGAAGCATCACTTGCTACTAGAACACCTAAGACTGCAAATATCTCTTGGCCAGCTCTTTGCAGACAGCGAAGTATTGATTCAGTGTCTTTATGGATTAAAACCTGCCCAACGTTGGCAAAGAAAGTATTTGCCTCGTTCAGGCGCGACAAGGATATCAGTGCAGATACAAGTGTTGAAGATGAAGCAAGGCCATCAATAACCTGGGAAGATTATCGAGCAACGCCGCTGGGCATAAGAATAGCCGCGCTACCGGTGACTCCTAGGGGGAATGATGAGTTACCGACCGTCATGCACCGGTATATTTGGAGTCTACATCCTACAATGGCACTAAAGGCAGACCATATTTTTCAAGTGGCCGATATCTGTACGTGGCCTTTTCCTATGCACATACGCAAGTCAATTAATCACGACTTGGGCAATGGTTATTGCCAGGGTGAGCTGATCTCTCGCTAGGTGATCCTCCAGTTGGGATTCTAGCCGTTGGAAGTGTGTAGTTAAGGTCTCTCTGTCAACGTACTATAGACGTCTTGATACCTATCATATTACATCATCATGTAGAAGGGAGAGTTTTGGCAATCGAAAGGGTGCAGATGGTGGTATTTGGCCAAGGAGATAAAACGGAGGCTTAGGGCTTACGACACGAATTCTCCAGAAGTAAAGGTCAAAGAGGGCCTTGTCGTTTGGCATTAGACAGCCGAGAGAAAGGATCAATAGCCTTGCGAGAAACGCAGAGCGAAATTATTAACTGTCTTCACACCGTGAATATATTTACGCAGCTTGAGAAAGATACCTTCTTTAAGGCAAGGGCATTCATTGGCACGGTAACGAGCCGTGAGAATCTTCAGGACAAAACAGCGTATTGTGGCTCCTTGAAAGGGGTATCATCTGTGTGACATGAGCTTTCTTTTGAGGGACAAGGCAACGGATGCGAACAATCGAACGACGGTCGAACAGGAGAGTCCAGTTTTTGCGTTCAATGGCTCGATGAACGAGAACTGAAGCAAAGAGAATAGATCATTTTGCGTGACATATCTCGGTCGCTGGTATGGAATATCGAAGGGACAGCCATGAAGCCTTGAGCCCTTTCGAAATAAAGTTTTTGACCGATTTGCATGAGTTGAATATCCTTTCTGATGTTGTACTGAAAAATGGTATGGCATCAATCCATTGTAATTACTACTGGCTTTGAGGCCCACGAATTGGGGTCAGAATCCTTCAAGCCTAAACCTCAACGTGTGCGTTCAGGCACCAGCCTAGCCACAAGCAGTCGCTCTGCCACCTTCGATCATCTCTATTTATATCTTTCTTTTCGATCGTTGAATTTTTTTACTTTAGCTCAACGGCCTGATTGAACCACACCGTAGAGATACATAGTTCTTCGAGCCTTTCTAGCACAACGTACGCACGACCGAACACATGAGCTATTTTCCATTCCTCCAATTGCCGAGGGAACTCCGCGACCGTATATATGAATTCGCACTCGGTTCCAGAATTGAGCCGCCCAAGTCACCGGAAGACCCGGTAATATTCGACTGTCGGGAACTGGGGGCAACGGGACGTTGTACGATGGTGGCGAAGAAACCACTCGCTGACGTTACTTGTCACGGTTTGCTCTGTTGTAATCGTCAAGTGACAGGTGAGATACATGATGTTTTGTCGCGCGACGGGGTCACTTGCAGACTAGATTGCATGTTTCAGGACTGGCAGATGTGGGCAACATGAATGTCGCTGCCCCCATCACCGGGACACTTACGCGACGTCGAGGTAGATTTCTGCTTTTTACAATCGGTGGGCCGACCAATAGCTCGACGATGTCGGCGAGGGATGCATTGCTCGACATCTTGTCAAGCTCCTGAGCGGTTTCCTCGAGTATGGCCCCAGCTTTTCCGGAGAAAAACTCCGACACCCGTTACATTTACGAAACAGTATTGTCACTCTTGTTCGGGTATCAGCCAGGCCGCCAAGGAACAACGATGAGAATCCCTCGTGGCGCCTAGTCGGCGACTATCAGAGCATCGCGTACGCTCGTCTTGCGATGTTCCTGGGTAATATACAAGACAGCGGCCTTCTTTTTGGGAGAGCCGACATGCTCAAGCTCCGCTGCGACGGGATGGACGATAAGGAATAGAAAGTTACTGCCCGAGGAGACACCATCAGAACTGCGAATCTATGGGCTAAATACGGGTGGATACCAGGTATGAAGCGTCGGTGATTGATTTTCAACCGTAAGAAGAGGCCGAGCGTAGCTCAGAGTGTTCTACTTGACAGCTAGACATGATGGACTCTCGTGGTTTAATCTTGATTGCTGTTCAACTCACTCTACCTCCTCTACCCGATGTGGTCGAAGGAGTCAAATGCAGAATCGAGCAGACTTTCCGAAATCGCTAATACCTTACCTTGACTTCGTATCACATTTCGCGTTACATTGTCTCCATCACCTACATCATCTACATCCAGTCCAAGCAGAAAATCTTCAGCATCACACCTCAGGCTAACCACCCCATTTCCAATCGAAACCCTTCCAACCCTTCATCTTCAACTCTTGCCCCTCTAACTCCTACTGTCAAGGTCGCGAAGAATTTCCTATGAACCGAAAAATATATGGCTCTGGGAGTGCTAAGCACCTAACGCACATCCCTCACTGCTAAACCTACAAAAACATCGCAAACCGAGTAATCTTTCCACGGCTCCTCCTTGCCTCTTTACCCCCCTCCCCCTTCGAACCGGCTCCCCAATCTCTCCAAAACCTTCAACTTCACATTTCATTTCTCATTTTTCAATTTTCCACCTCTTGCCCTCCCACCTACATACTCTGCAATCAAACCCAAAACAGCACATACCCTCTCCCGAGAAGTCGGTAAGAGCTGAGTATCGATTTGAAACCCTTATATCGAGACACGTAAATATAAAGCAACGATATACACCAAGACTATTACCGCTTTTGCGAGATGAACTTGCCTGCAACATCTTCCCCTCGGAAACTTTCCAAGCCACCCACCCCCCTAATCTATCCCCAACTCTCACCCCTTGCACCTCCCTCCCCCGCCATCCATCCACCCCTTGTCACACCACCACGTCCCGTTCTGACAGGGAAAATATATCTCACTCTTCGATATACTTCTTGTGTCTTTTCTTTAGTTCGTAAGTATAAGTGTAGAGAATCAAAGTTTTGGGGATTTGCGGATTTGCGAATTTGGAATTTCTGTTGAATCGGTTTGGTTGGGAAGGGGGAAGGGGGTTGTGGTGGGTTTGGGTTGGTCGTGGAAGATTTCGGTGAGGAGATGACGAGACGCGAAGGATCAGGGTGTCGAAATGTGCACGTAGAGGGTGTACAGTACGAATATTCAAAAGCGCAAATGCAGTAGAGTAGAGTCGTTTTTGTCCTGCGCTGGCGAGTGAGCGGTGCCGAACCGTTGCTAAAAAAAACAAAAAAAAACTCTAGTCGTATGTACTCGCTCGTGAACGGCTACGCTGGTCGCTGGTTTCTGGGTATGGGAAGGGTCGAGATGAATGTTATTATGCATGTTGCTTTTCTTGCATGGACACGGGGTGGGATTGAGATGGGGGGTGGAGTGCTATTCGAGAGAGCCTTGTGAGTGTGATTTCTACCGGAGAACGGTTAATTTATAAGTGGATTTTTTTGCAAAGTTTTGCTAGAACACCGAGTTTGTGAGTTTGGTTGTTTGGTCGGATATTTTCTACGGAGTGATGGTTGTTGTTTTGTGAGCTGTAGCCCTCTCGGGGGGAGGGGAGTGGTTTTGGGGTATGCTGCGCATGAAGCTAGTGGTACATACGTGTGGACCAAGTACAGGTTTGGAGAAGCAGAGATAAATGGATGGGGTGACTGATCTGTTCTGCGATTGTGATTTGACGTAGAAATTAATAACACAAGGCACGAGTGCGAAACGGCGGATGATGTGAGAAGGAACCGCTGAAGGTATGGCGCTGAAGGAAATTATCAGACACGTGTTGGCGGAAGGTATAGAGGTAGTTTTGCAAATGGACCTATTTCAGCTTGGAACAGACTCCTGCGCATGCGAAGCGAGGTTGGAGATCACCTCCTGCATTTCCCCAAGCTCTTTCTCAAAGGTATCCAGCTGGCCTGCCAATCGACTCCTGATATCCTCAATGCGCTCCTCCTCGTCGTTATTCCCAGTAATGTGATGTCTATTGTCTATTAACCTCCCATTGTCAATCAACCTCCCATTGCCGATTCTGCGAACGTCATCCGATCCACCGTCAAGTGATTCGTCATAGGAGAACACGCCATACACCATTTCCAGATCCGTACGCATGAGCCCCAGCACCGCCGTCACCATCGTGCAAGTTTCGGCAAACGTCGTTGAGATCAGCTGCTCCACGTCGGTCTTGATGTTTAGTGAAATGACGGGGAAGAGGTTGCCGTTGGTGATGCGGCCCTGGACGGTCTGTTGCTGGCGCGCGGTCCTGCCGGTTCCTGTGATACAAATGAGTTAATTAGGCTACAAGAATAGGTGGGGCAGGAGATCATGTGGAAGATAGGACGAAGTGGAAGGATGGAAGGGATGGAGACTTACCGCTTATTTGGGAAGCTGTTCGGTATGCTGGCAGCATCCCCTTGAGAGCGTACGAGCTAAAATTTTGCTCCGAAGCGTTACGGCGGATGGCTTTGTATCCACGCCCGAACGCTCTCGAGATAGTGGCCAGAATATACGTAATATCTCTGATCCTTGAATCAATGCCATCGGCAAACGTTGAAGTATTATCGTAGTCTTTGATGATACATTCGAATGCCGTTAAATCGTTACTGATAGAGCGCGCAAGGTCAGCGAAAAGCTCGGGGATCTCTTCTTCCAATATATCCCAAGCATAGTCCAGTTCTGACTTCATCTTCCAGATGATTTCAGAGTTCCAGCAGACATGACCGCGTTTCTCGGTGTAGTGGGTGCCATTTTTCCTGCACCAAGCGTTATACTGGGTCGTGTGCCACTAAGCCGTATTAGCGGTTGAGTTGAGCATACTTGGAGGAAATGAGAGGTTTCATACGTGATTCCACTCGTTGCTCTTCTGCTCGGCCGCACGCTCCCAGTACTCATTTCGATTCTCCATTAACCGAAGCAGCTGTTCTTCGAAAGATTGCTCAAAGCTTTTTTGGGTCCGCGTGATACCGCCTTTGACGCGCTTACACATGTTGCCAAAGGCTTCAAACACCTCATGCTTGGCTTCGTTGTCCAGAGCGTCAGCAGGATCTTGGCTTTTCTCAACCCACAGCCTTATTGAGGTCAAAAGACTGGGAAGACTGGACTGCAGAAAGTGTTTTGCTTCAAAGTACTGGGGTTTTGCTGTGATCGTGTGACAGAAGCGGCGGAGAGCCGGAATACCGCTGGCATTGACATGATCGACAGGCCCTTTTTTGGAGAACTTCTCGTAATTCACATTCGAGACACAAAAGACCTCAAGTCTCCCACCTGGAACTTTGGCAGAATAGTTTCGCTTCAGGCCCTCTTTTACAAAGTCATTCCTCGCCTCAATCAGTAGGAGCTCTTGTCTGTGACTATTTAGCGAGGGCATCCTTTTGGGTACATGTCGACTAACCTCCGTTTCAATTGTTTCTTCAATATCTTGTTGTCGGCTGTTTTAGCCTGTTCAATCTGCTGGTCGAGCGCAGCCATGACATCTGGGCTGATTCGTTTACCGACTCCGCAAAATTCTTTCCTGTGTGTCTTTACATTGATATCCTGCGAGACACAGTCAGAACAAGCGCTCGCAGAAGGCATCGGATATACTTGCTTCCGTCCTAGTGCAGACCACAGATACATTCAAATATTTCCCAGCTGATGTCTCCCACTCATGAGGAACGTATTGACTGATAGCTTTGTAGAGCGATGATTTCAACGACTGGTCACTAATTGCTCGGGATATCCCGGCAACTATGAGGATGTGATCGCATTTTAAGAGATACTGCTCAGTAGCTCTGACCCTCGCCAAGTTCGTGTCGTGGAGTCCTGAATAGTTTTAGCATCACCCCGAACGTCGCTGTTCTCAATTACTGACCTGGTAAGTCTGCAAGAATTATCCCTGTCTTCAATACTTGTGCGCTGAGATAGACCCTATTGCGGTGTCAATCAGTACAGTACTTCGGAATTAAGATCAGAAACCAATCACCGAATAATCTTAGTGAAAGGCCAAAGCTTATCCCTCATGAAAACTGCTGTCTTTTCACAGCATTCTTCTGCTGTCTCGGCGGTAGACTTCCATACGCCATTATTACCCCCTGCAGGCCAGTCCAGATCTTTGGTCCAATCAAGAATTTGTACAATGATTTTGTCGGCTGCTCCTGCAGATTGGTCTCTAAGAAACTCCTTTCTGAATTCCCGCCGATGACGAAAGGCTGCTTCAAGAGCTGACCAAGCACGCTCTGATTCTGCCTGATATCGTTTGTAGTCCTCAACACTGGCTTCTTGTTCCACATTTGGAAGATACAGCTGGCGATAACTCCACACAAGCTCCTTTATAAGATCCTCGATTTCCAATCCTGAAAGATACTCTACTTGAATTGTGATTGGTGTTTGATGCTCCCTGGTCTTCTGATGGTACTCCGTGACAACTGACGTACACGCAGTTCCAATGTCTCCCTGTCAAACTCATTAACTCAATGCCTTTAAGGAAAATTGGGCCGCCTCACTGTTCGTGCAATATCCGGGCAATGAAGGAGAGAGTTAATGAGGCTGCTTTTCCCTAGGGATGGTAAGCTTCAATGGTTGTGCAATGCAGAGACTGAGCGTCGACTCACCTTGCCCAGAGTCACCTAACACAGCTACAGTCCGTGTGTCCGATGTTTGGAAGTTTCTTAGTCTTTTGGCATCGTTCCATAGCCTGTTCAAGTCCGAATCTCGTTCCGATTTGAAATGGTCTCCCGCCATTGCATTTGCCATTCTTTGAGCAAGGTCTATACCTTTCACTAAAGTAGCTTGAAAACGAGGATCGAAGAAAGGTTCGACGGGCGCCTCTTCACCATTGACATCGTATGGAGCGGTAGTCGCGTTAGCGCTAACAGCGGAAACGTCTGAGGGCCTTCGGGACGATTCTGCAAAAGACCAAGTAGGAACGTCGACAGAAATTCTGTCATCTTGATTGTTATTCCCTTGCATTTCTGCTTTCGAATCACGCTGTGGTGATGAGCTGAATTGTCGTGGCTGTTCGTCTCTCCGTGATGGCGGTTCTGGTGATGGCCTTGGAGATGGCAAAGGGGTGATATTGTATAACTGACCGAAGGTGAAGGGTAATAAGCCATCAGACGGACTAGGGGCAGCCCCAAACCTGACTGCTGCGCCGGTTACTCTGCCTTCACGCGGTGGGGTCAGTAATGGGCTTGGATCCGAATCTAAACTCTCATCGCAGAAGGAGAGAGCTGCCATCATGTCTGTAGTGTGAGCAGCATCTTGATTTGCAGTATTTGGTAGCGTCGGGGTTGCGGGGGCTCTCCTAGGCCTCATTGGCGAAACACGCCGCTCAGCGGTCGATGGCATGACGACTTCAATGGCTTTTCGATGTCAAAGAGACAGTTATCATAGAACTATTTCGTCTGACGATGTGCGACAAGCCTGCTCTTTGTATGCGTGCAAACCTATAGGCTTCCATAATCCACACCGTGAGACCTGGCTGTGCTTAATGCGTTCGGTTGCAGTCCTCAACCAACCACACACACTTAAAAATGGCGCCGCAATCTTGCAGATTCCAAACACAGCCGGCCGCGTAAGTTAACTATTTTGCGATTGGGTTCCCTAATCACCATTTTACGGCGCTTGCAGGTACTTCTACCACCAATCAAGAAACAGCATTTCTAAAGAATTGTGTCTGTCGAGAAGCCATGAATATGTTTAGCGCTCTCTAACCAAGATCAGAGAGTAGACGTGCAGAACCGTTCGACGTGCATTGCATGTGAAACGAGACTGAATGGAAATAATATGTCCTCTTCAGAGCTTTGATTGTTCTCATGCGAAGGCTCGAAAGACCCCCAGTTCTGTTTCAATCGTAACTCATCCGAAGCCTTGTGTGTTATGTCCAAGACTGTCTCAAAAGAATATCATCAGATTGAGGTCCTTCTTTAACGCTCATTGTCACATTGTTCTGACAGTCAATGACCAATTTATCAGAGCCACAACCTCTTACTTAATTCCAAAGCTAAGAGGCTATGGAGAGAGCAAGTCTTAGTAGAAAGGTGCATGAGCTGCTAAATAGTAAAAGCTGGGATGTGTATTGTATCAATGATTTGCTGTCGTTTTGCTTTATACTCAGCTTACCATCTTAGATATACCGGTCGTTCGAGAAACATCTGATCGCAGTCCTCTCCAAAAGCTTTTGTTCACCTTGAAGGTGTGGGCCCCTGTTGATTCTTTGTCTGGCTATTCGTCCCTCTTGCGAAAAGAATTCCGCCCCATTTCATATTGCGCCACCAATGGATGCAGCAAGCCCGTAACCAACAATCTATCTCTATCGAGATATCCAAATGGACAAATAGACAAATAGACTCGTTGTTTCCTCCTCGAAAAAGTATAATCATTGGTTGACTCATGTTCAATCGCAAATGCAATAAGAACAATTGAGCAAAGAAACTTCTCAACCAATCGACTTGACTGTCCACACCCGACTTGGAACATGGTCAACATAGTAGATCTGCCTTGGCTCACCTAACTACCGATTCTTCCTGACCGACCTTCCCTCATCTATACCCTCTTCACAACACACCCAGCATACCTAACACCCTCTCCTCCGCCGTCCCTATTTCCTCTGGCCACAAAGCACCCCTCACTAAAGCATACACGTCCGCTCACCGATCAAGCACACATGCCATGACAGGGATGCAATCCGGTACGCCTTCTGTAGCTTTGGGCGGACCAAGGGAGATCAGCCCTTTGGCTGCCTTGATGAGGACAGTCAAGCCGGCGCCGTGGGCCAGACATTGCGAGTCGAGCGATGATGGTTGTCAGGCGGGCGGCTAAGCCTTGAGATGGCATTAGGTAGAGTAAGGTAAATTAGGCTGGAGGGATTACGTAAGTCAAAAATCACAGCTCAGCCGCTAGATTCTCTCTTGCGTAAAATGTAACGTGGTTGGTTTCTTATTCCCATTGACTCGTTGTGTCTATCATTGATGAGCTGTTCATCTATGTCTCCGTCTGATGCATCCATCTTGGGTTCGACAGATTAAATATACATGCGCTTGGGTCATCTCCTTGAGTGCGCCTCAACACCATACAGACCTGAGCAACGCCTGGATTATATCCCTCCATTGTTCGTCTCCCAAGCCGGCCAACTCATGCATAACGGCTCGTGCCAAGCCGGCTCCACTCCCTTCCGACTCCCAAGATTTCTTCCAAAAGAAGCACCTCTATGTTCAACCCAAAGCCCGTCAAGCTAACGTCTTCGCTTCCTGCTTTGCTTTTTCCTTCATTTCCTTCCAATACTTCTTCTGCACGTCCTCATTCTCCCATTCTCCAATAACCCTCCAAGCATCCCCTTCGACCATTCCGGCATCCCTGATATCACACCTGCCCCGCCCCCACTTCTCCTCGAACACCCTCCTCCCCAAGTCCATCGTCATCTCAATTCCCTTGTTGAACCCCTCCGCATCGCGATAAAAGGGTTCGCCCTGTCCGCCCCGTTGCTGGGCCTGCCAGGTATTACGTCCGTTTTTGTCCTCGTTCTTGTTGCGCTGCATTTCTTCCAGAGTAGAGAGCAGGGAGTGGTAGGCTGAGGAGTCGCGGCTGGGGGGTTCGGCCGGATTGCTGGAGGGGGAAGTTGAATCTCTGAGGTATAGTTGCTGTAGATCATTGAGGCTGGAGCCCACATCGTACACCAAGCCTGCTGACGCATCTTCGATGGTAAAATTGCGCATCCACAGGCGCTCGTGCATGTCGCAGTCGGTCATGTAAAAGGGGATCATGGTGTCCCAGCCTCCGACATCGACAAAAGCTTGAGTTCGTACCAGGGCTAGGCGGTCGTAGGCGAACCAGCGGGTTGCCAGTGAGCCATATGATGGGTTCAGAGTTTCGCGGAGGACAGAGACAGCGCGCATATAGAGGGATTTATATGGTGAGACGTCAGGGCTCTCGTCCGAAACGACGACGGTGTCCATGTGCGCCCAGAAGTAGTGGTCCCACTCTTTGTTAAGGGCGGTGAAAACGTAGAAGTTCTGCAGTTGGGCAAAGGTGAGGAGCGTAGGTGTGGTGATTACGTTGACTCCGAAGGCTTTCGTAAGGCGGTGCTGGTCGATATAGAATGGGTTTTGCAAGGTAAGAAGCCCATCACGGTTCGAGTACATAGTGCCTGTGTTATCGACAACATTAATGTCTTCCGGTGGCCAACCGGCTGTGATGTAGGAGACTACAACCTGTTGTAGAAGGGGCCAATTGCGCGTGAAGCCGATGAACAGGGGAGTCTTCTCTGGGACATGTGGCTCTGGAGGACTGTTCCATGTCGGTTTATTGGGAAGATCCGAGGGGGTTTTCGCAGTAGCGGCGAGGGGGAAACTGTCGACTATGGGAGGCGCTGGATCAGGCTTAGGTTTGTATATTGGCTTAGGGGGAGGTTGAGGTTCTGGGTCGCGAATGGATCGTGGCCACTCAAAAAAGTCGGCCCTGAGTACCAGAACAGTGGAGACAGCAAGAAAGAGAGTAAAAACAACACATAGAGTACGCTTCAGTTTGCCCTGGGACAACATCATCGTGGGGACCTGCTGAAGACGGGTATGAAGTCAGGAGCCATCTATCACAATTGGTCCGCTCAAGAAAGCATTGACCCCAGATGTTCAAGGGCGGGCTTCCAAGTGAATTGTGTTGGTTGGCTCGACTTTTCACGTTTAGCCTCGCCCCCGTCTTGCAAGTTGTTGGGAAGCAGTATGTTTTCCCTGTTAGCAGCTGTCAACATGATTGTTATTGTAAAGACGAGGAGAAGAATTATAACCATAAGATAGGGAAAGAACAAGTTGCAGGCTGGCGCATCCTTCATCTGAAGGATTGCAACTAGTCATGTTTAGTAGTGGTGGCAATGACGAGAGGCTGAATCCTTTGGACGAGGGTGCGAAACAAGTTACAGCAGGGTTGGACGGCGTTCCGTTGAGTGATAGGTACGCTAAGGGACCCGGGCTGTACAATTCCGTACCATGTGTAAGGTGTTAGCCAGCGTTCCAGCCCTGCCAGTGCCAAGCCGATGCAGCCCTACCACTCACTGCACATACTGTGCTACGGAGTACTTGCGTTCTGAACAGCTCACGGGCTGTTTCTTATTCTTATTGTACATATGGATATATATGGATATGGAGAATCTGGAGACTTGCTATCCACTCAGACGAATGTTGTCAAATCTGGATGTGACCGTTCCTTCTTGGTCAAACGCTAAAACGATGGTTCTCCTCAATCAACGCTCGAAACGCACGATCAGATATAGGTAAGCTTGGCGGAAATTTATCGCTCACTCAACAGCTCTTGCTTTTCGAGGCCCTTCTAACCTTGCCAGGCGCACTTCGTTCTCTCTCACCTTCCTTTTTCCTTCTCCATTGCCATTCCACTAATACGGGCAAGAATGTCCACAGGTCAAACTCTGGCCACAGGGTTTCCAGGAACACAATCTCGGTGTCTAGATGGCATTGCCAGAGCATGAAATCACTAAGTCTTTCGACTCCGGATGTCCTAACCAAAAGATCCAGCGGCGGCAAACCGCCTGTGTACATATGCTCGTTTAGCGTTTCTGCCGTAATGCTCTCGGGATCCGGATACGACTCTCGAGTCTTTGAATCCAATTTGTCGCCAGAAATGAGATTTTCTTCCGGTGGTGACTCGGGGTGGAGGGTCGTCGACGAAGTCGTCGAACCTTCAGTGTCAGATGTACCCCCGGAAGATGGAGAATTCCCTCGTATTCTTTCCGAAGCGGCGGAAAGATGGCGGGCGCGGATTGTGTGGGTTATGTGGGATTCCGAGAAAGGTCGTGGGAGAGAAGGAATGGGTTTCGAGTAGTCAATCACGGTGTTGCGGATCGCTGTTGTAATCTCATCACGAGACGTGTAGGGGAAGCAGACGTTCAGTATGGCCTTGTTGTTTCCGCTAGTCATCTTGACGGCTCGATCGACAGCTTCGAGCACATCTGGCTTGACGAGCTCCCTTTGGCCTAGCACTCGGATACTGGCTCCGTAACGGTCTAGGAGTTCTCCATGCTGTGTCAACTGCGAGAGCTTGACTTTTGCCATGTCCATCAGAGCATCGACTTCGTATTTTGATCGTTTGAAATTCTCGACGCTAAAGGCGTAGATAGTCACGACTTTGACACCAGATTTATAGCAAACCTCAAGAATCTGGGGGCAACCTCAAGCGCGTCAGCTCATTCCGTAACTTTTCGGCGTGCCCGTCTTCCATGGAGGGCTCACTTTAGCCAGAGCTTCAAACCCAAGGTTATGGCCTTCCACTGTCTCTATCCGATGGCTTTTTGCAAACCGCCTGTTCCCATCCATCACAAAGGCCACGTGTTGCGGTACAGGTCCCTGGCGCAAAGCCCCAATTAGGAGCTCTCGGATTTGCATGATACCCCATTCTACAGGTGGTGACTGTAGGAACCAATTCCGTATGTCAGATAGATGCATGGACGGCATAATAAGGTCTGAGATTGCTCTAAATCACTCGTGATAGGGTCTCCAGTCTTCCCCTAGGGAAGGGGGGGAGCTTGACGGCAGCAGATTTATAATGTAGTTCTGTAAGGACAGGCGGTGTAGTACCTCGGTTTAGGGCGTAAAATAGCAGTCTAGGAACCCAAGAAAATGATGGCCGAGTTGCATCTCGAGCAACGACAACACAGGATCTTCGTTTGTTTAGAAAGTCTGATATCAAAAAGTGGAGTGCTGCTAGCCCTATACAACTAGCTGAAAGATCTGCCGCTTAGTACAAATCCGGCACTAGCGCCTATGCATCCGTCTCTCCCAAATCTTGAGCATGTCCATTTATACAATTTATTCATACTCTCGTATTCACCTATCCTTCAAGTCACTCCTTTGCTGAGAAACGAGCTGCATGCTGCAGTATTTCAAAACCACACTGATTCCGGGATGTTGGTCATTCCTGCTCTTGAAGCCGAAGATTCCAAGCCGCATATACAAGCCCTTGGGACCAAGATGCAACAGCAAATACTCCATGTCTACCCGCTGTCCTGCGAGATCCCTTCAATGTTTTCCATGATATCATGCACGCATCGTCGCGTTCCTATAACACCAATTTGTTGCGTTTCGTCGTCAGGTTCGAGGCAACTGCTTCAATCGTCATCTCGAGCTACCACCGTTGAATTTGTTCCTTTTCAGATTCTCTTTGCAGTCGTCGCAATACCATTTCGCTATGGGAAAATACCAGTCAGCTCCCGATTACCCTGGACAAGAGATAACAACTCGGAAGTTCACTTACCATTTTTGGTTGGCGCTTTAGCCAGTCCTACACAATCCAGATGAAACCACTCCTTCTTGCAACTGCTCATGTCACAAGCGACCATCTCACCATAGCTGACCTGATTGCAGTAGCAATACGTAGGTTCGGTTTCATCGTCGTCCTCTTCTTCGTCACCCTGCATTGATGAGCCTTCGTCATCGTGAGCTGCAGCAGCCGCTGCTATTTGAGCTGCAAGTCCTGCCCCCTTCTTGTGCGACCGTTTGGCAGTCATTTCAATGGTCCGTGAAGGTCGAGAGCGTTGCGTCTCGGAAAAGGATGCGTTGTGAGGGGTGGACGTTTTAGAGCTTTTACCCCCTCTCCTTGTCGAGATCGATATGGATCGAGGTCGGTCAGGGCGGTTGCTTTTGCTTATGCCGTTTTCTGTTTCCTCTAGTTCCAGGCGATCGTTCTTACCGCCGACGACAAATGCCCCACGCATGTCACCCGCACCATCAGTCGCAACTTCAATGAGATGCTCGCCTTTGGGATTGACTAATACTTTCATCGAAGTCTTGACATCCCCAATGCTTCGACCAGTCAATCCAGACGCTTTGTTTACATCAGCTATCGTGCCCAACAATCCATTCCCATTCGTGACCGTGTTAGACGTTGCCGAAGACGGTCGAACGTGCGGTACTGATTGGTTTGAATCTTGACGGGCACGCGATGGTTGGGCTCGCTGAATGATACTTGGTACGGGGCTTTTGTGGTGCGAAGTTGGAAATGTACCAACAACGGGTGATGAGGCCATCATGGGTGAGTTTGCAGCTGATGCGTTGGTATTGGTTCTGAACGAAACGAAGTCAGCCAAGGATACAGGACAGGAAGAGATGTCCTTTTACCTCCGTCTTCCAGTACCGTTGGCCGCTGCCGCTCCACGACCTCGCTTCTTGGCAGCCTCTTCCGCGGGTGTCTCCCTAGGGCTTCCCGCATTGCCCCGGGCAGAACCAGCAGTGGGCCCGTACACGGAACTCATTGACCTATCCATTGGGAATCCACCAAGCGCCGACCCTGTATTTGGCTTTTCAATCTTCCGGCGCTTGCTTGGAGGTACCGTGGTATTCGATCCACTTGTAATATCAAGGCCTACAGCTGTACTGCTGGCGGGTAATGCCGGTTCTACAACTCTTCTACCTTTGGCAGGGCCTTGTGATTTTTTAGATGTGGATTGTCGGTCATCGAAATCTGAATCCAGATGGTGGATTCGCTTGCGCGCTGCCATTGCTTCTCTTCGGAGCTCGCTTCGCAAAGCCGCCCCCTCCGCTTCATGGTTCACCGATGCCATCTGATGTGCAGCAGCGGCCTCCCGCCGGGTTCGCTCACCAGCAGTTGTCCCCTTCTTTTCCGCCGCCTTCTCATGGTACGCCCAGTGGCTTAAGCTACCATACCGCGCCTCTTCACTAACTTCATTCTCAATGTGTGGGTAAGAGCTTTCGCAACGTATAAGCTGTTTGTCTAGACCGTCGATGGCAGTCGACAAGACATGGTTCTTCTCGTCTAGGGTCGTAAGCATCTCACTCATAACCACCCGCATATTGCGTAACAAGTGCCTCCGAGGCAGGTCGGCGGAATCAGGGTATCCTTGGGGTTGGGATGAGATGGGTTCTTGAGGTTGTGAATTCGAGGCGACAAGGTTATTTGCCGACCATGTGGTGTATAGGGAAGCTTCACGTTGTGATCGCGACGATTCCGTTGCTTGCGGTTGAACTGCTGATTTGCGTCGTGGCACTGGGCTTCTCAGCGCAGCGTTGATGAGCTCCTTGACGAGCTCCTCCGGGCCGTTGACCTTTGCGTCAACTTCCTTCAACATTGTATAATGGCGCACCATTTCCCTCGGTAAAGCGGTGATAGAGTCGGTGAAGTGTGTAATGGCTGGGCAGAAGCCCGGATTCGTAACAGGCCCATTGTCACGAGGCCCACCGACAGAGCCCCGAGGAGGTACGGGATTTGTTGCGGTTCTTGTAGGATTTGTGCGTGTCTGCCGAACAGGCTGGCGTCTGTTTGAGGCTACAGGGTGTTCGACGACGGCAGTAGTCGAAAAGGACTTCATATTTACTGTGCGATTGCTCCAGGAGCTGAGGGGGACACAATTCGGGGTGATATCGGTTGAGAGGTGGTTGTGAATAAAGTATGACTGGCCTTGGGGTTTAAAGCGCTCGAAGACCAGAAGAGAGTCGTGGTTGACCACGGAAAGCCATGTGGTGGGCTGTATAGTGAGGATCGTGACTGTGACAGAGTGAATGAGCGAGGGGACGACCTACTGGCAGTTTGGGGCGCGATGATTGATTCTCGGAATTTAAGAAACTCCGGCGCGCTCGGAACTTGCCGTCGCACTATTCTAGTTCTACGTCAAATCTACTTGATCTTCAAAAATGGCATTGATTCTGTAAATACGAAAGTCAACGCATTGCTCTTGAAACCAGAATCATGGATGTCCTATTCACCATATCAAAGGAACACATCCCGAAGCTTCAGACAGCACACTCAAAGGGTCCAGCGACTACTCGCCAGGAGCCACGTAGCTATCGGATAAATTGGACGGACTGAATACTCGAGTGATAGTCTTACGAGTATGCTGAGCTACCATGACGCTATTTAATCAATAGAGATAGCTCTTGTAGAGGTAGCAGCCTACAGCCTTGAGGTCTTCTACTGCCCATTTGAGGCATACAAGATTCAACTCATGGTCCTTCATCCAAAAGCGGACAAGGGTTAGGGCTGCTACTAGCGTTAAAAGTCTCGCTTACAATCAACAAACTCCCACTTCGACCTTTTCCTAAGTACTTCGTCTTGTAGCCAACGACTGTTTTCGACAATGGTAAGCTACAACTCTGACTTCCAGTCCTGCATATAGCTCTCGAACACTGCAATAGACTGTGTATAATGCAATTCGAGATGCAGACTCTCCACCTCTCGCTGCAAGCTCTCCGGAGCCGACCAGCGTTGGTGTGAAGATGGCTTGAGCCACTTGCTCGCAGAGATGCAGCTCGCGGTCTCTTTAGAGTTCAGAGAAGAACCCACTTGGTGAACAAGATTCGCTGATGTTCTTCTTTTCTCAATGACAGCCTCCCAAACAGGGCCGTAAAGCCGCGCCTGCGCCCTTCCCTCAGGGGAAGGCCAGCGCTACCAAGAAGACCGCCAAGGTATGTAACGATAGAGTCTCTAAGTCTTTTCATATCTACGGAGTTAGGGCACCTATTATATGAAGACGCTGATGAGCCATCACCACGATAGAACCCTCTCATCGAAAAGCGTCCTCGCAACTTTGGTATAGGCCAAGACATCCAACCGCGCCGTAATCTTTCACGCATGGTAAAGTGGCCCGAGTACGTACGCCTACAACGTCAAAAGAAGATTCTCAACCTACGCCTGAAAGTCCCTCCCGCCATCGCCCAATTCGCTAATGCTCTCGACCGTAACACCGCCGCTCAAACCTTTAAACTACTTAACAAATACAAACCCGAGACCAAAGCTGAGAAGAAGGAGAGGTTACTGAAGGAGGCTACTGCGATTAGCGAGGGTAAGAAGAAGGAGGATGTTAGCAAGAAGCCATATGCTGTCAAGTATGGGCTAAACCATGTGGTTGGCTTGATTGAGAACAAGAAGGCGGGGCTGGTTTTGATCCCCAATGATGTTGATCCGATCGAGTTGGTCATCTTTCTACCAGCATTGTGCAGAAAGATGGGGGTGCCATATGCGATAGTCAAGGGAAAGGCGAGGTTGGGCGTTGTGGTGCACAAGAAGGCATGTCTCCCTCCATTATATCCTTCAAACAAAACATATATACTAACAACACATTCTATTCTTCCAGACAGCAGCAGTGCTCGCCCTCACCGAAGTCCGCCAAGAAGACAAGTCCGAACTCGCCAAGCTCATCTCGACGATCAAGGAGGGTTACTCAGATAAGTACGAGGAAGCTAAGCGTCACTGGGGCGGGGGAATCATGGGCGCAAAGGCTATTGCGAGGACGGAGAAGAAGAGGAAGGCGTTGGAGAGTGCTATCAAGATCTAGAGCAGTTCAGCTGCGGTTAGCTATATCAGGCATGTCGAGCTCATGCATAGCGGAACAAAATCGTTTGATCGGTTATTGTTTGATGATACAGTACGCTACGACTCTATTACCCGAATCCCACAGCAACCCTTCTTCCATAGATGGATCACGTATATTTTAACCTGAACAAGTGATTGTTCTCTACTCTAACGGAACGCCATTGTTCATGCAAAAATCCTCACCAACACCTTCACCAATCTGAACCCCTTAGCCCCACAATTCCCTCCAAAACTCTCTAAACCCATAATGCGGCCTCCTACTATCCCACACCTTGGCCCTCTCCCCCCCAAACCTCTCCAACACGCTTCCCTCCGTATGCCCCACCACCTCGACCCTCACCCTATCCGGCGCCCTCGCCCTCTCTCGAATCTCGTTCGGTAGCTGGGGGGCAATGTCGGCGAAGCAGGAGGCCAGTTCGCGGGAGAGGCTGTAGTAGGGTTTTTTGGCGAGGGAGGGGGCCATGAGGTTGTAGGAGCGGGCGAGGGAGTTGAGGTTACTGATGGCGAGGGTGTGGTAGGCGTGTTCGAGGGATTGCCAGGCGGGGTCGCGGAAGGGGGGAAGGGAGGGAAGGGCGGGTGCGGGAGGCGATTTGGGGGCGGGGGGCGAGTGCTCGGAAGTGGAGTTCGTAGTGGGAGTTAGATCTGCCAAGTCTGCAGAAGCAGAAGGAGCTGAGTCTGGTGGAGTAGACGAGAGTGCTGGATCTTCGGTAACGGTAATTTTGGCATCTTCCGTCGGGCTTGCTGGTGTTGGCGTCTCGGTCACCGTGACCTGAGATATCTTGCCTTCATTATCAATTTCACTCAGTGCTTCGACTTTCGGTGCCTTAGGGTTGATTGCCGCCTCAGCTGCGGCATAGGCTTCTGCCCGTCTGACCTGGGCTTCCAGCGATCCTCCTTTACTAGCAATTACTCGCGCAGCGTGCCTTTTCCAATCAGCCCGCAATCTGCTCCGAAACGTTTGTGCGGCTTTGATAAGCTCTTGCTGCTTTTCAATCCAGGGAGGGACTATCTCCTGTTTCTGAATGATTTTGTTCATGAAGTACTCGGTCGTGTCTAGGAAGGGACTGCTAGCCGTGTAATCCCTCTCAATGTTCGTGCCTCTTCCTCTAGCTATGTTCTTGAACTGGCCCCTGGCAATCGCATCTTCAATCCGCTCGTTTGCCAGAGCCGCTAGCCCCTGGACAGAGGTCGGCATCGCGCGAGCACCAGGGGTAAACTTCTCCTTGAGCTGCTTCCGCATTTGTTCCTTCTCTCTTTCGGTCAGGTTCGGATCTTGGCTAAGCGCGTATATTGAAGTACGATCACGAGCATTGGCAAGCCGGTGGCCTTGGGACTTCTTTACAGCCTTTTTCATCCGCATGTCCACGGACATAGGAGGACCTCTCGGCGTGGGAATCTTTAGGGCTCCAGTGCCACGGAGAGGCTTGTGGGCGTCGTTTAGCATTCGGAGAGTCGCATCTTCTAAACTTTCATTGCCAAGCCATGGTTGAGCGGTGGCTATCGACTGAGTTCCTTTGCCTGCACTCGACTTTGCGGGAGTCAATATACTAGTGAACATCCAGTGCGAATGGACTCACTGGCATGTTTAGCTGCGCCAAAGCAGCAGAATTATCGCTCTTGAACCTGCTATCAAGAATTTTCTGTTCTAATTGCCTTTTTAACTCTTCTGAAAAGCCAGATTCTCCAACGGTTGTCTGCGCGCTGCGGCCGCCTTGCTCGATCGTCTCGTCTGTCATCTCCGCTAGTCGCCTGGACATAGCCCCTTGTTCTTTTGTATTTTCCGCTGCAATATCTGGGGCTCCATCGCTGGCCTCATCCTTCGATGCTGCCGCTGGTTGCTCGGCCTGCTGTGGCAAAGCGGAGGAAGAGCTGAAGTTTCGGAGGACATTGTATTCCCTCGTGGAAGGACTTGAGATTCGAAGCTGTCTGTATAGACAGCGCGCACAAATGGTTGAAGTCACGGAGCTGTTCCAGGGCATGTAGGACGGAATGATGACTGCGCCTAAGTCTACCACACACGAAGGGAGTCAATAATGTCAATATTCGGGATGACGTACGAATCCGCTAATGCAGCCCTATCGATAACGTGGTCAAAATAGACACGAGAAGCTTAAGATCCAGGAGACTGTGATAGGTAGATTTTGAACCAAACATGATTGTGTAGCAACAGTATTTGGCCATGGTTACTCGAGTAGTATGCAAAGCTATGTGGGAATCTATGAAGCAAATACCCTAACTATTGTATCCACGCTCCCTGTGGCTATCACACACCTGATGCTTTCCTTGGCCCCTGGGTCGTCTTTCTTGCCCACGGCATTGGAGTCCCCATTTGGCACCGTTGGAGCCTTTATCACGCTTGGCGCCCATCTAATAGAGCTCACGAAATGCTCATGCGAGTCGTCCACCGTCTTGACGCATTTCCCTTCTTGAGCCAAATCCCAACATCGGATCGTCTTATCGTCACTTACACTGAGGAGATACTTTCCACCTGGATGAAAAACCAGCCCACGCACCCAATTATCGTGACCAATTAGATTCTTAATCAAGGTACCTCTGGAGTCCCAAAGCTTGATGTTCTTGTCTCTTGACCCTGTCGCTAAAAACTCGCCGGAACTGCTTGCAGCGGGTGGTTTCTTGAGTCCAGCCAGTCCAGCCAAATGAACGTAAGAAGCGGCAGGGGCAAAAGTACAGCATTCGATAGCATTTTCATGACCAATAAACGTCGCTTTTGCTTCTCCTGAGCTGGCGTCCCATAATCTTGCTGTCTGATCAGTGCCGGCAGATAGAAGCCATCGACCGTCAAAGCTAGGAGCCACATCCCGTACCCAGTCTGCGTGGCCACGAAGAGTCTTGACGCAGTATCCTGTAGTTACGTCCCAGATACGCAACGATTTGTCTCTGGAAGCGGAAACCAACAGGTTACCTGAAGCCGGAGCACCAGCTGCACCAGAAGGGACGAAGCGAACGGCAGAAACAGAGTGGTCATGCCCGGGGAGTGTACGAATGTTTTTGTAGTCATCCGAAGGATCCCACAATTTGATGGTCAGATCGGACGAACATGAAGCGAGGAGAGTGCCGCCACGTGGGCCGCCAAAATCGCAATCAAGAACAGCTTTAGTATGTCCTTTGAGAGTTTTCTCAAGCTCCGCCAATTCCCAGTCCCATATCTTGAGAGTGGCGTCTTCGGAGCCAGAAGCCAACGAGGAGAATATGGGGTGAAAAGCCACGCAATTTACGGGTGAACGGTGGGACTGTAAGGTATGGCGAGCAGGTGAGCGGGGAAGCCAGGAGGTAGGATCCTGGTTTCGCCGCGACAGAGAAGTGGGAGTGGCTGAATCGAGTTCTGATTGTAGGCTTGCGTTACGAGATTCTAAATCCATTATCTACATATGTGGGGCGTCAGTCTGGGGCGGTCTCCAGTCATAAAGTCATCGTTACCTTTTTCTGTAATCTGACCACGCTCGTCCATTTCTTCTCAAGCACCCCTTCATATTTTTTGCTCGTAGCCTCGTCGAACCCATCCCCTATTTCAAGCTCTTGACGTAGAGCCGCGGCGCTTGCTGGAAGCTTTACTACGGAGATCAGGTAGGCAATGATTGACTTGTGACTATAGAATGATAAGCCATGGTACAACGTCGACAAAATTTGGCATGCTTACTCACAGCTCCTCTGCCTGCCTGGTCGTAAGAAGCTGGCTCATAGTGGGAGCAGTGGACGCATTCGCGCTGCTGCGCTGTCTCTTCCTCTAACCCTCGTTCCTGTAGTCCAGTAATAGTAGCTGAGGCGCCAGCCCTCTCAAACGGAAATATTTTGCACCTAGTTTAGCCAGTATAACGTTCACGCCTCCGGTGTCGGTCCAAGTCTTAAGACTGCGAGTGTTAACGTGTATCGTACGGGGGTGAGGTGGTGCTGGCCGCTGGTGATGGTGGAAACTTCCAAACTGGACTGAACCTTCTAGATACTGGTCATGAGATTACGGTGGAGGTCGTCAGTTAAAGTACTCTTGTAAACTGCAAGGTCGCCGGCCCGTCTCACAAAGGATGGAACTTGAAGAAGCGGAATGACGCCGTTGCGCCGCAGAATCTCCGCCAAGACTTCTTGAGTCAATGTTGACATTTCGGCGGCCAACCCTAAATCGTTACATTGACACTTCCATCAGCCACAGACGTACAAACATATGCTGCAACACTATACAAGACCTGAAGCAGCAAGAGACCGTTGTGACGCGCTACGCAACGCTCAGAACAAGACAACGATCCGCGTTCGTACCGCCCGGCTTGTTGCGCCTTGTCTTTCAATCACTACATTTCCCGGCGCATTGCCTTATACAACTCATAGTATTGGTTTAAATACTTTCGGCTCTTGAAACTATGGCGGAGCAGGAAGAGGACTTTAGTTCCCTGCCATTGCCCGACCGCTTTGTGAACAAGGTTTGCCATTCCTAAAGTCCCAAGTGTCTCAAATAAGTAGACCTCACTAAGTAATATTTTGTACTAGAATTGGAAAGTTAGGAAGCAAGCATATGAGGATGCTGCGAAAGCATTCGAAGCTACTCCAGATGAGTCGGATCCGATGTTCAGACCATTCATGCTGGACGCTGGGCTATGGAAGGGGGCAGTCTCGGACGCCAATGTAGCAGCACTGCAAGATGGAATAAACGCGTTATGTACCTTCTTGAGATTTGGTGGTATCGAAGCCTGCAAAAGGTAGGCTGCTGTGTGGTTCAGGATATCTTGACCGTGGGGAAGGCGATTAACAAGTCTCTGTAGATCACGGAGTCAAACTATTACGCCGATTGTCGAGAAAGGCCTTACGTCTACCAGAGCGGCGATTAAACAGAGTGCTATCGAGGCTTTACTGCTGTATATTGAGCTAGATAAAGCGGATCCTATCATCGAAGACCTCCTACCATCTTTAAATAATAAGCAGCCAAAAGTAGTTGCGGCGAGTCTAGCTTCACTTACAACGATAGTCCACGCGTATGGGATAAAGGTTGTTGACCCGAAGCCAGTTCTAAAAGCTCTACCAAAAGTTTTCGGTCATGCTGACAAGAATGTACGCGCCGAGGCCTCGAATTTAGCTGTCGAGCTGTATCGATGGCTCCGAGAAGCGATGAAGACACTATTTTGGAATGAACTTAAGCCATTACAGCAGCAGGAGCTTGAAAAGCTATTCGAAGGAATAAAGCATGAGCCTACGCCAAAACAGGAAAGGTTACTGCGGTCACAGCAAGCGGCGGTTGCTGCTTCAGTGGCTCAGGGCGATGATGACGGTGGTCAAGGTGAAGAGGAGGAAGGTGAGATAGAGCCTGCTGAGGTCGACGTGTTAGATCTAGCTGAACCCGTGGACGTCATCAGCAAGATTCCCGAGACTTTCAATGATCAAATGGCGTCGACAAAATGGAAGGACCGAAAGGAGGTTCTAGACGCTTTATTTGCTGCAGCAAACGTGGATCGTATCAAGGATGGTCACTATGACGATATAATTCAAGCTTTGGCTAAGAGTATGAAGGATGCAAACGTTGCTGTAGTCACTGTCGCTGCGAACTGTGTGGAAGTCCTAGCGAAAGGTCTACGAAGATCATTCGGAAAGTACAGAGGCAGAATTATGGGACCGGTAATGGAACGCTTGAAGGAAAAGAAGCAAACTGTCTCAGATGCGCTTGGGGCGGCCTTAGATGCGAGTTTTACATCAACGGGCCTGTCAGAGTGTTTGGAGGACATTCTGGAATTCTTAAAGCATAAAAATCCACAGGTGAAACAGGAAACGCTGAAGTTCCTGATTCGCTGCCTCAAAACTACAAAAGAGGCACCTTCAAAGCCCGAGACGAAGTCAATAGCCGATGCAGCTACGAAACTTCTCACAGAATCCAGTGAAGTTACTAGATCGGGAGGCGCTGAGATACTGGGCACGTTGATGAAGATTATGAGTGAACGAGCAATGGGACCATATCTTGAAGGGTTAGATGATATCCGGAAGACTAAGATCAAGGAATGCTTTGACGTGGCAGAGGTAAAAGCGAAGGACAAGCCGAAGCCGGTGGCGCCTCCACCAAAAGTCGCGCTTCCCCCACAAAAGAGGACAGCGACCAAGAAATCTGCACCTGGACTAAAGAAAGCCCCCCCAAGAGCATCTACGCCCCAGTCTGAAGAGCCTCCGGCACAATCGAAACCAGCTGCCGGTAGGAGTATACCCTCAAAGCCGGGTGGCCTACCAAAACCTGAAGTGACGGCACCCGCAGGTTTGAAAAAGAAGCTCACAGGCCCTGGAGGTGCAGCGGCACCAGCTCTCCCATCCCCAAGACGTAACATCACATCCCCCACCTACGAAGACGACGCCGCTCCTGCACCCAAATTCGGCCGCGGTCTTGCAGGCCGTCCCTTGGGTAAACCGACCCCCGCATCCGAATCAGTACCTGCACCAGTTTCTGCTCCCGCCGGCGTGACCGCCCCCGAACGCGCGGAACTTGAGGAGCTACGATCGGATAAAGAAAGATTACAACGCACGACCGAGGACCTCCGCTCCGAGAAAAACAAGTTCACGTCCCAAATCACCGAACTCCAGAACCAAAACGCCCAACTCATCGAAGACCATACGCGTGACGTACTGAGCATCAAAGCCAAAGAAACGCAGCTAGTACGAGCACGATCAGACGCCGAGTCCGCAGAGCAAACAGTCCTGAAACAAACAAGAGAGATCGAGAGACTAAAGCGCGAGCTCAGCAGAACTGTGCGTGTCGCTAGCCCCCCACCCCCATCCACAGACCCCACAGCCGACCCCACCATTTACCGCGACAGCTCCCTCAATAGCAGCAGCACCACCTTGATCCAACCACCCGGCATGGACCGCTATAATAGCACCATGTCAGACAGCCGCGAAGTCGGCTTCCAACGCGCGCGCAGCTACATGGGCAGCCCCAGCGAGGAAAAAGAAAACAGCGGGGCGGCGCTGGGGGATCGCGGAGGGGGAGAAGGAAGAAAAAACGGGGGTGGGGCCAGCGAGGCGGGGAGTCAGAGGAGCAGGGAGGTTAGTGCTAGTGGGAGGAGGGAGGGGGAGGGTGCGGGGGAGGGGGTGGAGAGTTGGAAGCGGGCGGCGGAGGTGACGAGTCAGTTGAAAGCGAGGATCGAGCAGATGAAGGTTTGTGGATATATCCCCCTCTCCTGATTCGTGCAACTGACGCAACTCGAACAGGCACGACAGGGCTTGACACGACCGCATTAGCCGCCCTCTTAACTTTCGAGCTTCGAAGGCAAAGAAAGTCCCGTGATGGGTTTTGTGGAAAAGCATAGCGTGATTGATATCGTTTTGGTGTAGAATCGTAAATGGGGTACACGGGGTGCTGGGCTTTTGTTCTGAGATACCAGGGGCGCATGCGAATCATTTTATCTTTTCGGTAAAAAGCTTTTGTCAGTGCGAGAGACGGATGGTTGATGTGAATCGGCTGTAATACTATCGTTGAGCTGGAAGTAATGCTAGTGACGGCACGGTCTGCGGCTGCGTATTCATGAAATAGATACATTGCTTTCGAATTGTCGACCGCCATAATTTGGGACAGCTAAAGCCACTCAAAGACAAGAAATTTCCATGAGCACAAATGTATGCAAATGCTAATGACATATGATGCCTCTGACATTTCTTCAGCCTATCCCATCGTCCATATAGACAAGCAAGATTTCCATCCTCTCTTTCCGCCTTTCCTCCTATGTTGTTCAAGTCGGCGCACCAAAGAACCTCGCACACTCCATAATTCCCTCGTCTCCATTCGCAAAATCCCAGCCCACGATTTTTGGATCCTGGGAGCAGCAAATGATCCTGCGGGCATCGAATTGGAGTTTGAAGACGCGGGCGTTGGGTTGGGGGACGTGTTGGGCTCCTGCTGGTTGCGGGAGAGGGGCCGGGCCGTGAGTTTGTGGTGGATGCTGGGCGGTTGCGGGGGCATGTGCAGGAGGCGCTGTTGGGGTTGTAGTGGTGGTGGTGGTGGTGGTGGTGGTGGCGGGGTGTGCAGGTTGTGGAGGAACGGGAAGAGCAGGAGGGTGAAGGGTATGGCTGGCCGCAGTGACGAGGTTGGTGAGGTGTTGTTGTTGAAATGCTTGGATGTTTTGGGCCGTTTGAGCAAGGGATGATTGCTGATTCGTGTTTTGAAAGGACGAGGACGAGGATGAGGCGTGGGCGGTTTGAGAGGCTGAGTGGATAGCGGCGGATACTTGGTGTTGGTAAGCTTGCAGTTGAGCGTTAAAGGCGGGGTTGAAGACAGGACTGGTGAGGGTCTGGTAGTTGGTGCTTCCAGCTTGGGTGGTGGCGGCTGTATGAGCAATTGTAGTACCCATCGAAAACGCGTGCTGTGGTAACGCTGTAGCTTGGGCACCCTGCTGATTGGCTGCCGTATTTGCCTGTGGCTGAGCATGTGCCGTCGGGTTCTGCTGTGGAGTGTTGCCAGTGTTAGAGTGCTGTGCGGCTCCATGTGGTGCGTGCTGCAACTCTGAATGAGAAATAAGAGGCCCGCCGGCTGCTCGAAGCGCCTCCTCTTGGCGAAGCCGATGCCCTGGCACCCAACGCCCATCGGAAGCCTTCTTCCAGATGATGATAGTTTCATCATATGATCCAGATATAATCCGACCCCATCGACTGCCACCGCCACCAGGGGGCAGTTTTGCACCATGTGCCATGATATCCTTCGGATCTTTCGAGCCTGCGTTCCGCTGCTGGCGAGATCTGGCAGAAGCCGTAGAGAGGGCTCCTGAGCGTCTCGCTTCGAAATATCGGCGGTCGACTTCATTAGCCTCCAGCTCCAGCTCTTCACGACTCCCCGGAACATCCCCGAAAGCTGATTGGATGGTGCGTACCAGCCTATTGTGGCCCTGTAAGCAAGCTACTTCGGCTTGTGTAGCAGGATCATAAATTCGAATGGTACAGTCGCTGCTTCCACTAACAATTCTTTTGCCGTCATACTGGACACATGCGATCCCTTTCGTGTGGCCTCTACATGTTGATGTACAAATGCCAGTATGTATGTTCCAGATTTTGACCAGTCGATCTCCAGATGCTGATACTAATTGGTCGTTGTATATATGAATTGCGTTGACTGCAGCGCCATGAAGTTCAAGAAGCATGAGGGGTGTATATGGCGGTAAAGGCTTTTTCTGCTCCATGGTCAAATGCTTGTCCATGTCGATTGGGCTTGAGAACCTAGTCAAGTCTATGATATATGCCGGGCATCTTCCACCGCCTTCGACGCCCTTAACTGGGTAATTCGGATCGCCCGGACGCAGTGCATGCCGGCTCCAGATCTTTATTGTTTTGTCCTTGGAGCAAGTTACGAGGAAGCGCTCGTCGAACTTCAGATTTAACACTGATTCTTTATGTGCTTGAGAAATCTTCCTGAGCATCTTACCGGTGGAAAAGCGCCAAAGAATGACATCTGTGTCGCTGCTGCCGGATATAATGATGTCCTCCTTTGGGCTATCATCGAACTGCAAGCAAAGGACGGAAGCAGTGTGACCCATCAATGGCTTTCGGACGAGTCGTTGAGTGTCCAAGTCCCAAATACGAAGCGTACGATCTCGGCTACCACTTACAAGATGCTTTCCGAGATATTGAATTGTGTACACACATTCGCTGTGAGCCTCTTCCGGATGATCGTGGTGAGGTAGTTGAAAGCTCTTGTAAGCACCAGCATTCCAGTTGTCCTCCAGTTTTCTTTTTTGCTTGAAGACGTGATGATAATTAAGCCGAGGATGGCCTGAAGCAGTCTGCATTAGTTGTGGTTCAAATCCAGCCCTGGACAGCGGATCCCCTGATAAGGAAAGATCGGCTTCGCGATTAAGTGATGTTTGTACAGCATCCTCGCGGTGCGGGGTCATCATATCTGAATGTGAGATCTCCTGAACTGGAATCGCTTCAGCATCGTGCATTTCTTCATCGTGGCCCTCATCTTGCATCTCTCCATCTGCCTCTACGGTACCGGTCTGCTCATTCCAGTCCTCGGAACCTTGCTGCGCCGCAGAAGAGCTTGTGGATAATTGTGGTAAAATGCCGTCGCGAACCAAATCAATACCAGCTCTGGCACGCTTCTTGTTTCTTCTTTGCTCCTGGTGTGTCTCCGCTCGCCTCGACCTAGTCTTCCTGCGTAGGCTGTAGTTTTGCTCGAATCGCCGAACTTCGTCCATATCCAATTCCCAGCCTTCCAGGTTGAATTTCTGCTTCCATAGCCGGCTATCGAGTGTGCCATCACGCCATGACCGGGAAACCCTTGAAGCCTGAAGTAACATCGATGGGCTGAGGTAGGAGAAAATCTCAGATGTGATCTCTGTGGGCAAGACTGCTACCGGGTCTATGTGTAACAGTGGTCTCAGTCGCTCGACAACGGCGGCTATCGAGGATGTTTGCAGTGTCCGTAAAACGTGGTAAACGAATTCTAAATGAAATGTCAGCCATCAAAGCACAAGATACCCAAACGCGCAAGGGAAATCAAGCATACCACTTCTCTCAGCCTCGCTCAGGGCCAAGATTGCTGGAGGCAAAGTCGGTGGATCATTGATAGGGACTGTAACCGTTTCATCGGAGATTGACTCTGATCTCATCGGAGAATCTAGATCATCTTGACTTCTACCCTCTTCTGAGTACCCTTCGTCAACTTTGAAGGACGTGTCCATTTTTGACGTCGCGAAAGCTGGTTGGTACGTCCGTGTTAGATTTAGTAACGTCGAGTAGTCTACCATCCCCTCGATAAACTCTTAGCTGCCTTCTTGTTCCATATGCCGATGTGTCTATTAATCGAGTCGTCCGCGCTTCCCTGTCGACCTAAAAACGTCCAGTCCTGTTCTTGGAAGCCCGACCAGCAGGATCTCAAGCAGACCGAGCGTGAAGGAAAACCAGACCCAAGCTGTGGTTCTATAGTGAGGCTTGCGACCTTGAGCCTTTCCGCGGATATTCCTTCCCAAAGCCAGGCTTTTGCAGAGACGCACCAAGTCGACTTGATATTAGCACACGAAGACCGGACCGTGCGAAGATGAGATCGACCAGATGGCTGTTTATGGGAGCCAGTGGCAGCGAGATTATCAGTGTGGCTCGGCCAAAGGAGTCGTGGGTTCTTGTGGTCATCAACGGGTGTTGATGGGGTCTCTATCATTCGCCGATAGAGTCTCATAAGGCTACGCTAGTGGAGACCTCCTACTGTACTCTTGAGGCGGTTTTGTGTTTGGCCCTCCTCTCTACTACAAGCGGCCTTTACCAAAATTCAAGGAAGAAAAAGGTCGATATCACTCATAAATCTATTACGGAAAGTCATTGTCTTCTATATACATACATGCTTGATTCAATGACAGGAGTAAGAGTTTTCATATGTTAAGGTAGTTACGCCGGCGTGGCCGGCTTGTTACCAAGTCCGCAATTTTGAAGGAAGCCGATTGTCATTATTTAGTACCTTGACCACTATTTCTGGTTGAATGCTATTATTATTGCATGATCGTACCACCCATTAGTTAGCAACTGTCGAGCCAAGCTGTGATCTCGGCTTGTTGTCAGGGCTCGAGCCTACATAGAACCCAACACTGCTACCATCATTCACTATTGCTTTGTTACCGCGTTGCACTGCTCTACCGATGAGATACCGAGTCGATGGTCGTACCAAGATACCCTCTCTCCGGTTCATCCCTAAGGATTGTGCCACGCTATTGAGGCATTGGAAGATCGCATAGAAAGTGGTTGTGCATAGCGAACCACGATAGGCTTAATTGTATGAAAAGGTTTCCCAGAAAAGACGCTCGTTCCTTCATGCTAAATGATTTTTTGCTATTATAGGATAGGTTGGTTTCCTCGGGTATGAACACGGTGTTAACCAAGACAGATGTTAGCTTGAGAAAGAACAGTCTCAATTATACCTGGATGATCCGATGCTTATGCACATCAATGACTCAAAAGAAGTCGTAGAAGGACTGGAAGTTACATTGAGCCCGGCTTAGCCTGCAGCATCTCGACGTATCTTCTCCATAAGTTGCTTCTGTAGTGATGCAACGGATACGATGAGCTTGCGCAAGCTCCAAAGCAAAACAATGAGCATTTTCGATGTTGACATCCTATGCACATTTTGAGTGATTGGCCATGCCCGGAAAGGGATTGCCCCTATGAGACGAGTGGCCATTACTCTGTATGGATAGCCTTCAAGTCAGCCTTCTCAGCCGGTGGATATAATCCAAAGGGGTGATCGCTCTACTTTTGGTTCTCGTGCTTTCATGAACACCGCGTCAGTCTCGCAAAAGCTGCACAGGTGAGGCTAAGTCGGTGCGCTCTGATCAACGAGCCACTCGACGATGTGGGGTGTACCTCCGTATAGCGTGAATTTTTCTTTCTCAAGCAACTCAAGTCATATTCGACCCGTAGCTAGGCCTTTTTCCTTATTGGAGTATCTTCCACTCTAGATTGTTTGACACACACACGACAGGTACTATGGCAGACGTCAACATTCGTTCTCGTCATCACGTGGCATTGCTCGTAGACTAGCTTAAGGTAGAGTACCTACTGGCTCAACCACCAATATATCTAACCGTAGTAGAGCTGTATCATTACTGTTCCGATTTGCAGAACGTTCGAGAAATTAAGCCAATAAATTAGCATTCTGTGTAATTTACGGTTCAATTAAACGAACAGCAAGAGCGGAAACGTAAGAACCGTTCGTTTTATGTACCACGCTAAAGTATTCGGTTAACCATCGAGATTCGGGAGACATGCTTGCAGTAATTATCATGTAGATCATATGAAGTTCAAGCGATTGTGCGCGATAGGGATCGGTAATGACCGTCATTTCGATGGTATGACAAGTCATATGACGTCAAGTCGTGACATGGATCTGACCTGACAAATGACATGACAGCAGTCTAGCCATATCGGGTTTCGCGCTAATTCTTTCAAGGTATAGGCTAGCCCGTTTCGGTAGAAAATCTTGCAATTTCCGCCGAATCCTCCCTTTCGTCAACCTTTCTACATCAACCATCACCTCTATTGACTGCTCTATATAAGCACTATGCTATCTGATTCAGCTGTACACGCCGCGTTTACCGAGTCAATCGTTTCAGAAAGAAGAGAAAGAGTAGTGAAATGTCGCGAGCGTACACTACGAAAGATAGCTCAAGCAATGCCTACTGAAGAGAAGCTCATAGGGGTAGAAGATCAGTGGTTGAAGGAACAAAGTTCGATGTTGAAAGCTAGAGAAAGAGATGAAGAAGAGACGGAAATTACACTATAAATTGCTCTGTTGTCTCTGTTTTCTCCGAGTTCTCAGGCGTCTGCGGCTTCGGAATTTTTAGAACGCTCAGCTCAATAGAACTAGTCGATTTCTGGGCTCTGATTGGTTAAAAGCCTTAGTAATATATATATAAGCTGTCTTATTGACTGTCAAGTAGAAACATCTGACGTCAGCATGACAGAAAACATCTGACCTGACTTGTCTCAGTTCTCAGACGTGTCAACGTCGCTAAGTCTCTTCGAATTAGCGCTCTGCTGACTTCGCAGCATACGAGCGGCACGTCTGAATGCAAATCTCTGTAAGATAGATTGATCTGCGTTAATTTGAAATAATATCAAACTTTGTCATTATCTTATTTAATTCAGACGTAATTTACAGTATTAATGAGATATTCACATATTTTAAGTCTGCATCATTAATCTTAGCAAAAGCACATTTAACAATGAGTTGAGTGTCATTTTTTTATTGAAGTGTGATTGATCTACAAAGTGAGCAGAACTTAAACATTTCATTAAACTCATAATACAATAAGAAAAGAAAGATCTTTCATGTTCAGCAACAGATACTATTCTACAAAGTCACGAAGTGAAAGAATGAAGTGATCAAAGAGAGCTTCACATTGCTATCAAAACTGCTATCTAAAGAAAATTTATTGACAAAACTGCGTGACATGCATTTATCATTTAAACACATCTTCAATTTTAAGTTGAATCAAAGATGTTGTCTTGCTTGAAATCAGCTTGATATTAAATTATGATCTTGAAGTTGATCTTAAATTCAAACTCATTACACTTAAACTTTTTGAAGCTCAATTGAATTTGATATAGATTCGCATCTAAACTCTTCTTGCTCATCATGCAATATAGTTTTCTTCATCACATATAATAGTAAACAACTTCAGTCACTACTTTCTCATCAATGTTGATATCATTGACTAGCATTTTCTTCTTGTATGCATGTTTCAAAGAAACACAAATTGCGTGAATCATTCTTGTGCTATCAAAATCAATGAAATATTTCTCATGCAACTTCTTGATTGCAAAAGTCGATAGAATTATGATTGCAGTATGATCATTCAAGTGAATTTTAAATTGAAAAACTTCATCATCGAAAGCAGTTCAAGACAGCTTAGAATTCATGTACAAAGTGAAATTATCATACTGACTGAATGATTTGAATCTGCTCATGATAGAATGCTTGACATTCTGTTTAACTAAGTTGAACAGAACATAATGATTTGTATGAAAGTTATGCAGAATTGTGAATGAATTATGCAAAAAATTATTAATTTGATGCTTCTTAAGATGAGTCTTCTTCTTGAATTTCTTCTTTTCATTATTCAAGACAGTTTTGTGATGATGCTTTGATTTAAACTTCAATTTTGACTTTGTCTTGATTGTTTTGAGATTAAACGATTTCTTGATCATTCTCATTTTACATTTTTTCATGATCTTCTTCTTCTTGTTAATCAATGTGATCTCGCTCTTCTCAACGTTGAATACATCATCATCAGACTTATTTAAGATCTCATTATCAATCTCATCATTGAATTCTTCGTTTAAATTTCTCTTGAATTTCTCAGAATCTTCATTAATCTTCTTGTGCTGCTTGCGTTTTTAATGCATTCTTTTCTCTTTATTCTTCTTATCACTATCAATCTCATTATTGAATTCTTCATTTAAATCATTCTTAAATTTCTTAAACTTTTCATTGATCTTCTTATGCTGCTTGCGATTTTTGAGCATCTTCTTCTTTTTACTCTTCTTATTTCTTATTTCATCAACTGTCAAATCATCATTATCTTTTGTTACTATGTTTGTTTCAATTTCTCAATAATCAATCTCATAAGTTACAGTCTTCTTCTCAATCTCTGTCTCTTTTTTTCTCACATTCTTGAGAGTTTTATTCACAACTTTCTTAATCACATTTGTTAAGATCTTTTCATTCTTCTCAACGAGCTTGAAGAATTGAGATGTATCAACAATGTGAAAAGCGCTGATAAAACTATTTGAAGAGAACATAGTTTTGAACATTTAAGAAAATTCTGCATCATTTTTGAATTCATCTGACTGAGCAGAATCAGAAGCTACATGAGAAAATACTTTTTGAATGAAATAATCAATAAACGATAATGATTAATTAACAAAGCGAAGATACTTATTTTCTTAACATCAAGTATCATGTCACTCTCAATGTTCACAATGATGAAGTAACTGTAAGATAAAACAATTGTATTTGAGCAGTCGAGAATTACTAGCGAGTTGAGAAAGAATGTGAATGAATTCATGTGTCAGAAATTACAAGAACTTAAAGATTTTTTGAAGATTAAATTTAAATGTGCACTGAAATTCAAGGAAAAAGATTTAAATGTGCATTAAAATTCAAAGAAAGAGATTTAAATATAAAGCTGTTCTTGTTAGAGATCAGCATAGAGCGAGTCATATGAGTGTAATGTAACGAGTATATAAATGCTAAGAAAGAAAAGTATCTAGAAGAGAAGAATCGACTATCTATATGACTCAGAAGAACATAAGCTAACTCTGAATAGAGTTGACTTCGAAACAAGTCTATGCTCTAGCGGCGAGCGATCGACGATAGCTCTCAGAATAGTCATCAACATAGTCATCAACATAGTCATCAACATAGCTATCAACGAAGATGCGTAGCTAGAATCGTAACATTATTTCTCTTCTTCAACGATTCATGTTCGCATGAATGTATTTTCTTAGTCTTGTGTAGAATCGAAATGTCTATTGTAGCAGGCTCACTATGCGAGATAGAAGTGTCATTGAAGCAGACTCACTAGTTGCACGCGAACGAGTCGACAGATCGATTCACTGATAGATAGAGCGATGTGAGTAG